>Ga0222718_10000126_pt1 | contig 76048 bp, 80 predicted proteins | sample C33_27DmetaG_FD_165045 | JGI IMG/M metagenome (GOLD analysis project Ga0222718, IMG submission 165045) | Estuarine water microbial communities from San Francisco Bay, California, United States - C33_27D | ecosystem: Environmental > Aquatic > Marine > Unclassified | place: USA: California... | reverse complement strand
TCTCAAGTTTAAAAACGGCGCACACTAGCTTCTATATAAATTCTAAGAATAAAATTTATATAATGTTGAAGTGTGTACGACAAATTTTGGTAACCTTAACCGTCCACACTTCTCTTCTTAAATTTTAACTTTTTAAATAGCTAATTGAGCAAAAAAAGCTCAATAATCCTCACTTTATTTATTGCAATACAATAATTTTATTGAGAAAGTTCGATGCTTATAGGCTAAAATTAAAGGAAATCAAGCATTTAAGAATAAAAAAAATGATAAAAACACCTTATTTTACAGGGTTTTTTTTTGATTTTTCTAAAATCCTTAACTAATAATACTAACTCATAATATATGTTCTTTAAAAAATTAAAAATAAAATTAAGAAAAAACACAGAAATATTAGCCTTAGCTTTGCTAATTTTGATCACTATAATTTTTACATCATATTATAATTTTAATAAAAAAAAAATTTTTTATAATTATACAGATTTATTAGAAAATATTTATTTTAAAAAATCATTCAATCAAATATTAAATAGTTTAGAGCCAAGGTTTAAAAAGATTGAACACAAGATTGATGTTGGAGAAACGTTTGATAAAATTTTAGAACAGTATTCAGTAGAAAAATCAGAAATAATACAGATCAAAAAAGAACTAAGTAAAAAAGTAAATATAAATAAACTAGATATCAATCAAAAATTTCAATTTACAATAGATCAAACAAACTACTCTATTAAAGAATTTATATTTCAAGTTTCAAATACTGAAAAAATTTATCTTACAAAAAAAAAAGAGTCGGATCAATTTGATCAAAAAATAGTAGTAACAAAATTAAATAAGAGTGTGGTGTATGGTGAAAGTATTATTTTAGAAAGTTTATACAAATCAGCTAGTAATGAAAAAATCCCAGCGAATATAATTATAGAGTTTGCTAGAATTTATGGTTTTCAAGTAGATTTTCAAAGAGACATAAGAAAAAAAGATAGTTTTCAAATTATGTATGAAGTTTTTTTAGATGATAAAAAAAATATTATTGAAACTGGTAATATTATTTATGCTAACTTAATATTAAGTGGAGAAGATAATTCACTCTATTATTTTGACTCTAAAAAAAGTGAAGGGCATTATGATAAGAGTGGAAAAAGTATTCAAAAAGCTTTAATGAAAACACCAATCAATGGAGCTAGATTATCTTCATCATTTGGAATGAGAAAACATCCAATAGACGGTTTTAATAAAATGCATCGAGGAACAGATTTTGCAGCACCAATGGGCACTCCTATAATGGCATCAGGTGACGGTATAATAAAAAAAGCAGGATGGTGTGGAGGAGGAGGTAATTGTGTGGTAATAAAACATAATTCAACTTATCAAACTGTTTATGCACACATGTCTAAATTTGCAAAAAGTATTAGAAAAGGTGTGAGAGTCAAACAGGGCCAGATAATTGGGTATGTGGGCTCAACAGGAAAATCAACGGGTCCTCATTTACATTATGAAGTAATTGTTAATGGGGAAAAAATAAACTCTCAAACTTTGAAGCTTCCTTCTGGTAAAGTTCTTAAAGGAGAAGAAAGAAAAATATTTGAGACCAAAAAAATAAAATTGGATGTATTAAAATCAGAAAAAATTGTTGGTTTAAACTAATTCACTTCTGAGTGTGTGTCACCTAGATCATCTTTTTTTTCAGTAGACGATTCAATATCTTTTTCTTTATTTTCATTCAAATCGTCAGATTTGACTGAATTATTATCTTTATAAAATGTTTTTTTTTGAATTTCTTTTTCATTTAAAACCCTTGTAAAATGATCTGCGTGTTGGAAATAATTTTCTGATAAAATTTTGTCGCCACTAGATAAAGCTTCCCTTGCTAAATTATTATATTTCTCAATTAATTTAGGGGCATTATGATTATTTCTCCCTGGTACTTTTCTTTGAAAATTTTCAGTATTTGAAAAATTATTACTATATTTATTTCTCTCAACATTAGATTTAAAGTTTCTATCACTCCTTCTAAAGTTATTTCTTCTTCCATTATTATTTCTAAAAGTTACCATTTTATTTAATTATATTTTAGTGCTTACAATGCATCTATCATGACCCGAAAGATCCTTTACAATTTTTTTAATATAAAATCCCTTGTTTTGTAATATTTGTTTAACTCTATTTTTTTGATCAAAACCTATCTCTAATATCAAAAAACCATTTTTTTTAATCAGTTCAGATGTTTTACTTATCACTTTTCTAATTTCTGATAATCCTTCTATTCCTCCGTCCAAAGCTTGCTTGGGTTCAAAACCTATAACATCTTTTTCCAAACATTTTAAATCATATTTTTTAATGTATGGAGGATTAGATATAATTAAATCATATTTGCCATATCGAAAATTGTCAATATTTGATTTAAATAATTTTACTCTTTTTTTTAATCCTAATTTATGACTGTTAACCCTACAAATACTTAGTGATTTGCCACATATATCGATACCAGTACCATAAAAATTTTTTTTTTCGTTTAAAATTGATAAAAGTATACATCCAGAACCAACTCCTACATCTAATAAATTTAATTTATTTTTATTTTTTGTTAATTCTAGCGCTTGTTCCACTAATATTTCCGTATCTGGTCTAGGAATTAAGACGTTTTTATCAACAACAAACTCATTTTTCCAAAATTCTTTTTTTTTTAACAAATACGCTATTGGTTTACCTTTTGAACGTTGATTAACCAGATCATTAAAAATATTCAGATTTTCTTTTAGGATTACATTATTAAAATTTAATATTAAGAATTTCTTTTCTTTATTAATTGCTTTAGACATTAAAATTTCAGAGTCTAATTCAGCTGTTTTAATTTTTTTTTCACTTAAAATCATTTTTCCTTTTCTTATAGCGTTTTGAATGTTCATAATTTAAAGTTTGCTTAAACTTTCTTCTTGTGCTTTTAAAGATAATGACTCAATCATTTCATCAAAAGCCTCTCCCTCTAAAAACTCCTCTAGCCTATGTAAAGTTAAATTAATTCTATGATCTGTAACTCTGCCTTGTGGAAAGTTATATGTTCTAATTCTCTCAGATCTATCTCCTGTACCAATTTTACTTTTTCTATCTGCAGACCTTTCCTGATCTATTCTAGATCTCTCTAGTTCATACAGTCTTGCTCTTAAAATTTTCATTCCTTTGGCCTTATTCTTATGTTGGGATTTTTCATCCTGTTGTGAAACAGATAAGCCAGTAGGAATATGTGTTATCCTAACAGCACTATCTGTTGTATTTACAGATTGGCCACCCGGTCCACCTGCTCTAAAAACATCAATTCGTAAATCAGATTCATTTATTTTTAAATCTACTTCTTCTGCTTCTGGCAAAACAGCAACTGTAGCAGCAGAGGTATGCACCCTACCTTGGGTTTCAGTATCTGGAACTCTTTGAACTCTATGAACTCCACTTTCATATTTCAGTGTAGAGTAAATATTTGTGCCTTTTATTGATGCTATTACTTCTTTCAATCCACCTGCTTCACTTTTTGAAATAGAAATTAGTTCTAATGACCACTTTTTTTTACTACTTACTTTTTCATACATCTTAAAAAGGTCAGCAGCAAACAAGCTTGCTTCAAGACCTCCTGTTCCTGCTCTTATTTCAATAATAGCATTTTTTTTATCTGCATCATCCTTGGGTAATAAAAATAATTTTAATTTTTTTTCATTTTTTTCATGTTGATTTTTAAGGCTTTCAAGTTCACTTTGGGCCATCTCAATTAATTCTTTATCAGAGCTCTGATCACCTAAAATTTTTTCTAACTCAATCTTATCTTTTTCGAATGATATGTATTTTTTTGCGTTTTGAATAATTTCATTTAAATCAGAATATTCTTTCGACTTTTCTGCAAAAAGTTTTTTGTCAATTTTACCTGATGACAAATCTTGTTCTAAAGTAGAATGTTTGACGATTATCTCTTCAATTGTTTTCTGGGGAATCATCTTTAATTGCTCTCAATTTCAGAGGCTTTTTTTTCAACTTCATTAACTACTCTATTGATCATATCTTCAGTCATAACTTTTTCTGTCTGAATACCTGACAGATAAAGCATATTATTACCATTTCGACCGCCAGTAATACCTATATCAGTCATGGCGGCCTCACCTGGTCCATTAACTACACAGCCAATGATTGATAAGGTAATTGGTGTTTTTATATGCGCCAGTTTTTCCTCTAAAACTTTAACTGTTTGAATTACTTGAAAACCTTGTCTTGCACATGATGGGCAAGAAATAATTTTTACTCCTCGATTACGTAGATTTAAAGATTTTAATATCTCATTTCCAATTTTTACTTCTTGAACGGGATCATCGGATAATGAAATTCTTATTGTGTCGCCTATACCATCTAAAAGGAGAGTCCCTACACCTATTGAAGATTTGATGCTTCCAGAAACATATCCTCCTGCTTCTGTAATTCCAAGATGAAGGGGATAATCAGTTACTTTTGATAATTGACGATACGCTTCAATTGTTAAGAAAACATCAGAGGATTTAACACTTACTTTTAAAGCATAAAAATCTTCATCTTCTAAAAATTTAATATTCCTTAAAGCACTTTCAACTAAAGCCTCTGGGCATGGTTCTTTAAACTTTTCTAAAATATCTTTTTCTAATGATCCTGCATTTACACCAACTCTTATCGAACAATCATTGTCTTTTGCTGCTTTTACTACTTCTTTAATATTATTTTTATTTCCAATATTTCCTGGATTGATTCTTAGACAATTGGCTCCACTTTCAGCAGCCTCAATAGCTCTTTGATAATGAAAATGAATATCAGCGATTACTGGAATGCTAACATTTTTTATAATTTCTTTTAATGCTTTTGTTGAAGATTGATCTGGACAAGAAACTCTAACTAAATCTGCTCCTTCATTTTGAATTTCATTAATCTGATTTATTGTAGCTTTTATATCTGTTGTTAAAGTATTGGTCATAGATTGCACTGAAATAGGATTGTCACCACCTACTTTAATATTTCCTAAATTAACAACTTTTGTTTTTCTTCTATTTATGTCTCTATAAGGTCTTATGCTCATTTTTTATTTTTTATTTTTCTAACTTAAACTCTTTGTGCAGAACTGTTAAAGCTTTCTTAGCGTCACTTTTATCCACTAATACAGAAATTTTGATCTCTGATGTTGATATAACTTGTATATTTATTTTTTTATTTGCTAAAGCCTGAAACATTCTAAAAGTTACTCCAGGAGTTGTGATCATTCCTACTCCAATAATTGAAATTTTTGATACACCCTTTTCAAATAAAACTTTTCTAAAATTAATTTTTTTGTTTTCTTGAATTATTTTTTTAGTTTTATTCAAATCCTCAGTTTTAATTGTAAAAGTTAAGTCTGTTTCATTGCCATTGGCTGAAATATTTTGAACTACCATATCTACATTAATCAAGTTGGTAGACAATGGTTTAAAAATTGATGCTGCTACTCCAGGTCTATCTTTAACTCCAACTAAAGTAACTTTGGCATCATTATAGGTCGAAGTGATACCGGTGATTATTTTATTACTAATTATATTTGTTCGTTTTGTAATTAATGTGCCTGATTTTTTAATGAAAGAAGATTTTACTTCAATATTAATTCTATTTAACCTTGCATCTTGAATTGATACTGGCTGCATTACTTTAGCACCTAGTGAAGCCATTTCCAGCATCTCTTCATAAGAGATTATTCTAATTTTTTTTGCTTTCTTTAGTTTGTTTGGATCTGTTGTATAAACACCTTCAACATCAGTATAGATAATACATTTTTGAGCTCTAAAAAACTTTGCCAGCATAATTGCACTAGCATCTGATCCTCCTCTTCCAATAGTTGTGACTCTTTCATCACGATTTACTCCTTGGAAGCCAGTAATGATAGGAATTCCACCTTCTCTAAGAAATTTTATTATTTTTTTTTTATTGATACTATCAATTCTAGAATTTTTATGTGGACCATTAGTATAAATTGGTATTTGCCAACCGAGCCAAGACCTTGATTTAAATCCTTTGTGATTTAATCTTCCTGCAATTAAAGAGCATGCCACTTGTTCGCCTGATGAAACTAAAACATCATATTCAAAGTCAGAAAAATTATTACTAATTTGTCTTGATTTTTTAATTAAATCATTAGTAACACCACTCATTGCTGATGAAACCACGATTACTTTGTAATTTTTTTTTCTAAAATTACTTATTATATCAGCAACCTTTTTAATTCTTTCAATTGTTCCAACTGATGTTCCGCCAAATTTTAATACTACAATTTTCATGATAAAATATTATCTAAGTTAAAATATATTGATAAAATACATCTTAAATATAAAGTCAACTTACTAATGAAAAATAACACAATAAATAAAAAAGAAATAGAAAAATTTTCTAGAATTGCTGAGGAATGGTGGGATCCATTAGGTAAATTTAAACCTCTTCATAAGTTTAATCCTATTAGAATTTCATATATTAAAGAAAACATTATCAATAGCTTCAATCTTAAAAACGAAGATAAACCACTAAAAGGATTAAAGATATTAGATATCGGGTGTGGTGGTGGATTATTATCAGAGCCAATGTGTAGGCTAGGTGCAGAAGTAACTGGAATAGATGCATCAGAAAAAAATATTCAAGTAGCTAAATTACATGCAAAAAAAAATAATTTGAATATAAAATATTTTTCTAAATCACCTGAAAATTTTAAAACAGATATAAAATTTGACGTGATTTTAAATATGGAAATCATTGAACATGTTGAAGATGTTAATTTTTTTGTAAAATCGTGCTCTTCTCTTATGAGAAAAGGTGGACTAATGTTTGTGGCAACAATTAATAAAACCTTAAAATCTTACCTCTTTGCAATTATTGGTGCAGAGTATATTTTGCGATGGCTTCCAATCGGAACACATGAGTGGGAAAAATTTGTAAATCCTAATGATTTAATCAATATTTTAAAAAAATATAACTTAAATTTAAAAAACTTAGACGGAATGAAGTTTAATATTGTTAAAGATGAATGGTCTCTTAGTAATGATAAGTCAATAAATTACATTGGAAAATTTATTAAGAATTAATTACTTTTATCTTCCACCCATGGTATTATTTCAGCCTCAACTCCTTCTTCTTTAAGTTCTTTTAATTCAGTCTTTGTTGCAGTTCCATAAATGCCTTTTTTATTTTTCTTTTCATTGTAGTGTATAGATCTCGCTTCGTAGGCAAAATTATTACCAACATAATCAAAATTATTTTTTATAAACCTTTGATACTCTTTCATTTTATTTTTTATTTCTTTTAAATTGATATTTTTTCTTTCTAAATTTTTAATAGAGGATTTGTTTATCAACTTAGGCGCCATCAAGGTTTTTTTTACATTATTTGAATCACAGTTATGACAATTTAGAAAATTTTTTTTTTTTAGTTTTTCATATTCTGCTGAAGATGAAAACCAACTATTAAATAAAAAATTACAATTATTACAAATAAGTTTATATTTTATCATAATTTTTATTTAATAATACTTAACAAAATTTCAATAATAATTTTTTAACTTCTATATTCACCATTAATCTCTACATATTTTTTTGTTAAATCCATCGTGTAAACTTTAAAGCTTTTTGATCCACTTGAAATATCAATGTTGATATCAATACTATCACCTTTCATATAATCAGATACTTCATTTTCATTGTAATTTGGATTAATTTTTCCGTTTTGAACAACACTAATATTAGCAAATTTAATAGATAGTTTTTCAAAGTTAATCTGGACACCTGCTTTACCAATTGCCATAATAATTCGACCCCAATTTGCATCTTCTCCTGAGATGGCAGTTTTTACTAACGGAGAATTTGCAATTGAGAAACCAATTTTTTTTGCATCATTTTCATTTTTACAACCTTGTATATCGATTGTAATAAATTTAGATGCTCCTTCCCCATCTGCAACAACTCTTTTTGCTAAATTTAATAAAACTTTATTTAATGCAATATCAAAATTTTTAATTTTTTCATCATTGATATTATTAATTTTAGGATGTTTTGATTTTCCAGTTGAAAAAATTGACACCATATCATTTGTGCTTGTGTCACTGTCACAGCTAATAGCATTAAATGTATTTGATATATTCTTTTTTAAAAGTTTTTTTAAAATATCATTTGGAATATCAGCATCAGTAAAAACATATGCCAACGTAGTAGCCATGTTAGGCTGTATCATGCCTGAACCTTTTGCCACACCAAATATTTTTATATCACTATTTCCAATAGAGCACTCTTCCATTGCCATTTTAGGCTGAGTATCAGTCGTCATTATACCCAGTGCAGCCTTCATCCAAATATATTTATTTTGTGTGTATTTAATTTTATTAATTAATTCCTCGAGTTTACTAGATATTTTTTCTTCAGGAAAAGTTTCTCCTATTGTGCCAGTGCATCCAAAAATTATTTCTTTTGATTTAATTTTTTTAGGATAATCCTCATCCTCTTTTTGTTTTTCTGTTAATTTTAGTGAAGCTAGTTCAGCAATTTTTTCTAAACTTTTATAACCTTGTTTGCCAGTAAAACAGTTGGCATTTCTTGTATTAACTATTAATGAAAATATCTTTTTGACTTTTTGACTTAGGTTCCACTTTATATTTTCAGAAATAATTTTCGATTGAGTATATACAGATGCATAATTTGCCCCATCTCTAAAATAAAACATAACTAAATCATCTCTTGGGCTATTGTATAAGTTGGCACTAACTGCAGAAATCGATACACCATCAATATGATCTAAATCTTGAAATTCCATCATTCTCTTACTTTTTGATTTAGACGATAGAAAATTTGATAAATTAATACCCATACTATTTAAAATAATTATTTAATAATTATATTAAAGGTTATAAGTAAATAATAAATCAAAAACTAATGTTAAATCCTCTTAACTTTTTCTCAAAATTCATAAAATCCAGTAATCAAAAAGAGTTGGATAGATTAGAAAAAATAGTAAATAAGATCAATCTTCTTGAGGAAGCCACAAAAAAACTGGAGGATTCTGCCTTCCCAAAAAAAACTCTAGAATTTAAAGAAAAAATTAAAAATGGATATTCACTAGATCAAATACTTCCTGAAGCTTTTGCTTTAGTCAGAGAAGCTTCCAAACGAATAAGGGAAGAAAGGCATTTTGATGTTCAGTTAGTTGGTGGGATAGTTTTACACGAGGCAAAAATTGCAGAAATGAGGACAGGGGAAGGAAAAACTCTAACAATTACTCTTGCTGCTTATTTAAATGCTCTTTGTGATAAAGGAGTTCATATTGTTACAGTAAATGATTACTTGGCAAAAAGAGACTCGCAAGAAATGGGTAAAATCTATAACTTTTTAGGACTTTCATCTGGTTACATTAATAATGACCAAGATGATACGGAAAGAAAAAAAAATTATAATTGTGACATAACTTATGCAACTAATAGTGAACTTGGTTTTGATTATTTAAGAGATAACATGAGATTCTCAAAGAATGAAATGGTTCAAAGGAGTCATTTTTTTTCGATTGTTGACGAAATAGACTCATGTTTAATTGATGAAGCTAGAACCCCACTCATAATCTCTGGAGCAGCTGAAGATAGAACAACACAATATCTTTCAATTGATAAATTAATTAAGAATTTAAAAAAAGATGATTATGAAATTGATGAAAAAGATAAAAATGTGCTTTTAACTAATGATGGAATAAATAACATCGAAAAAATTTTTTCAAATGCTGGAATCTTAAAAAATAATAATTTTTATGATCCAGAAAACCTAAGTTTAGTTCACCATGTCAACCAAGCTTTAAGAGCAAATCATCTTTTTCAAAAAGGAAAAGATTATATTGTTCAAGATGATGAATTAAAAATAATAGATGAACTTACAGGTCGAATTCTTGAAGGAAGAAGATTTGGTGATGGCTTGCATCAAGCTCTCGAAGCTAAAGAAAGGATTCATATAAAAGTTGAAAATCAAACACTAGCATCAATAACCTATCAAAATTATTTTAAACTTTATAAAAAAATCTCTGGTTGTACAGGTACTGCAGTCACTGAATCACAAGAATTTTTTGAAATATATAATTTACCTGTTGTGGTAATTCCAACAAATAAAAAGATGATTAGAAATGATTTCAATGACCAAATTTTTAGAACTGAGACTGAAAAAAATAATGCGATAATTTTAAAAATAAAAGAATGTCATAAAAAAGGGCAACCTTTGCTAGTGTTTACATCAAGTATTAATAAATCTGAAATTTATTCAAATCTTTTAAAAAAAGAAAGTATTAAACATGAAGTTTTAAATGCAAAGAACCACGCAAATGAAGCAGAAATTATAGCTAATGCTGGTAAAGAAGGTTCTATAATAATTACTACAAGTATTTCAGGTAGAGGAGTTGATATTCAGCTTGGAGGAAAAAAAGGTTCAATGCCAGATAAGCAGCTAAAATTAAACAAAGAAAAAATTAAATCAATTGGTGGATTGTATGTAATTGGCACTGAAAGAATGGAGTCTCGAAGAGTTGATAACCAAGCTAGGGGAAGGGCTGGACGTCAAGGTGATGAGGGAAATTCAATTTTTTTTGTAAGTCTTGAAGACGATTTGATGAGAATTTTTGGATCAGAGTCCATGAATAATATTTTAGAAAAACTTGGTCTTAAAGATGGAGAGAGTATTGATCATCCTTGGATAAACAAAGCTCTAGAAAGAGCACAACAAAAAGTAGAAGCTAGAAACTTTGATATTAGAAAGACACTAATTAAATTTGACAATGTACTAAATGATCAGAGACATGTAATATTTTCTCAACGAGAAGATGCTATGAATGATGATAAAATTTTTGATTATTCTAATAGCTTTTTAAATGAAATTATTGAAGATTTAATTAGATTAAAAATACAAAAAAAAACTAATTTACAAAGCTCTGACTTTGAAAATAAGCTTAAGTTAATTTTAGGTAAAAATTTATCAAATTTAAAGGAACTAACCGCATGTGATGATAAAAAACTTAAAGAAATATTGAACAAAAAATTTCAAGATTCAAGAGAAGAAAGAATCAAGCTTATCGGTGAAGAACAATCAAAAGATATAGAAAAAAAAATTTTTTTACAAACAATTGATCTAAATTGGAAATCTCATATTCAATATCTGGAACAATTAAGACAAGTAATTGGATTAAGATCTTATGGACAAAGAGATCCTTTAGTTGAATATAAAAAAGAAGCTTTCTTTTTATTTGAGAACTTATTAAATAAACTAAAATTAGACTTCATAACAATATTAATGAATTTAAAATTAGTTCAAGCTCCTGAAAAAGACAAAGATAGCCCTTCAGAAAAAATAACGAGTAAAAAGTCTTTTGATAAAAAAATCAGTAGAAATGAACCTTGTCCATGTGGATCAGGAAAAAAATATAAGCGTTGTTGTGGTACTTTATAATAAATAAAATAATAAGATCATAGAAGCTAATATAACACTCAATCCTATTACTTGTGTTTTTTTTGATTTTAAAATCTGATTAAAGTTTTTATTGTCAGGTTTTAAAGAACTTAAGTCTTCTAAGTTACTAATAAAACCTTTATTTCTTCCTATTTTTAAAAATTTATTTTTTCTATTATTATAAATTTCTTCAGATGACATTAATTTAAAACTTTCTAAATTTTTTGTTAATGACTCTTTAATATTTTTGAGCATAAAATTTTTGTCTCTATGGGCCCCACCAAGAGGCTCTGATATTATTTCATCTATAATTTGAAGATCTAGCAAATCTTTTGCTGAAAGTTTCATTGCTTTTGCTGCATCAAGCATTTTTTTTGGATCTCTCCATAAAATTGTTGCACAGCCCTCAGGTGAGATTACAGAATAAATTGCATTTTCTAACATAATAACTTTATTTGAAGATGCTAAAGCAATAGCTCCGCCCGAACCACCTTCTCCAATTACAATCGCAATTGTTGGAACTTTTAATTTCATGCAACACTCTATTGATTTTGCAATTGCCTCTGCCTGACCTCTCTCTTCAGCTCCTACTCCTGGATACGCACCTGGTGTATCAATAAATGAAATTATTGGAATATTAAATTTATCAGCTAATTCCATTAAACGTATAGTTTTTCTATAGCCTTCAGGTCTCATCATTCCGAAGTTTCTTTTAATTCTCGAGTCTAAATCTTCTCCTTTTTCTTGACCAATTACTAAAACTGAGTCTCCATTAAATTTTGCAAAGCCAGTTAAAACTGATTTATCTTCTCCATAATATCTGTCACCTGACAATGGAACGAAATCCTCAAAAAGATTATCAATAAAAAATTTTGATTTAGGTCTATCTTCATGTCTAGCAACCATTGTAGTTTGCCAAGGATCTAGATTGGAATATATCTGTTTTAATTTTTCATCTAGTTCATTCTGTGTTTGAGATATTTTTTCTGTATCAACTTGTGAAAGTCCACTTTGATTATAAGGATCTTTAAGTCTGTCTATTTCAACCTCTAGATCTTTTATCTCAGTTTCAAAGTTTAGATAGTTTTTCATATTTATTTATTACATAACTATGGAAAATGACAACAAAATGTCAATGCTTCTATTAATTATTTGACTTAGTTTTACAGGAGTTTTACATAAATGCCATGTCAAAAAATTATCAAAATATTCATAGTTTAAAAGTTTCTGAGGAATTATTATCTTTTGTAAATAATGAATTGTTAAATGATTTAGACATCACTCCTGAAAATTTTTGGTTAGGCTTTGATCGTTTGGTTTATGAATTGGCTCCTAAAAATAAAGAATTACTTAAAGTAAGAGAAATTTTACAAAAAAAGATAGATGACTGGCATATTAAAAACAAAGGCAATGAGATTAAGATTAATGATTATAAAAAATTTTTACAAGAAATAGGGTACTTAAAAAATGAAGGTCCAGATTTTAAAATACAGACATCTAATGTGGATGACGAGATAGCCCTAATAGCTGGACCCCAATTAGTGGTACCAATTATGAATGCTAGATATACGCTTAATGCGGCTAATGCTAGATGGGTAAGTTTATATGACAGTTTGTATGGAACTAATATAATTGAGTCAGAAGAAGGTGGAAGTGAAAGATATGATCCCAATCGAGGTCAAGAGGTTATTAAGTATGTTAGAGAATTTTTTGACAAACATATACCAATAAATGGAACTAGTTGGAAAAATATAACTGCTCTAAAAATAATAGACAAAGATCTTGTAATCTTAAAAGATGATTATGAATACAAACTTAAGGATAAAAATAAGTTTATAGGGCATAGGGGTGATGTTAACAAACCATCGGCGATCATAATTAAGAACAATAATCTTCATTTCGAAATAATAATCAATCCAAAAGCATTTAGTGCTGCTCATGATATAGCAGGTATAAGTGATGTAATAGCTGAGTCTGCAGTTTCAACTATTTGTGATAACGAAGACAGTGTGGCTGCTGTTGATGCAGAAGATAAGGTAGCATGTTATAGAAATTGGTTAGGATTAATGAAAGGAGATTTAAAAATTCAATTTGAAAAAAATGGAAAAAAATTAGAAAGAAAACTTAATCCAGATAGAAGTTTTATTTCAAAAGAAGGTCAGGGTTTAAAATTACACGGCAGAAGTCTGCTCCTAATCAGAAATGTTGGACACCTAATGACAAACTCCTCAATTATTTTAAAAGATGGCAGTGAAGTTCCTGAGGGAATTTTGGATGCTTTTATAACAACAACAGCCGCACTACATGATTTAAAGAAAAAAAGAAATTCAAGAAAAGGTTCTATCTATATTGTAAAACCAAAAATGCATGGGCCAGAAGAAACTGCTTTTACTGATTTGGTTTTTTCAAAAGTTGAGGAATTACTCAAATTAGAAAAATATACTTGTAAAATTGGTATTATGGATGAAGAAAGAAGAACATCAGCAAATTTAAAAGAGTGCATTAGAACCCTAAAAAATAGAGTTTTTTTTGTTAATACAGGCTTTTTAGATAGAACTGGAGATGAAATGCATACATCCATGGAGGCTGGTCCAATGATTAAAAAAGGAGACATGAAATCATCTAAATGGATTACTGCTTACGAAAATAATAATGTCGATATTGGATTAAAATGTGGTTTTTCTGGTAAAGCACAAATTGGAAAAGGTATGTGGGCAATGCCAGATAAAATGAAAGAAATGATGCAAGATAAAATAAATCATTTAAAAGCAGGAGCAAATTGTGCATGGGTCCCTTCGCCTACAGCAGCATCACTCCATGCCCTTCACTACCATCAAATTAATATCTTTGATGAACAAAAAAAGATTATAAATCGAGAACAAGCTAAACTCGATGACCTTTTAACTATTCCAATAGCCAATAGACCTAATTGGTCAGTTGATGAAATAAATTCTGAAATATCTAATTCTGCTCAAACTTTACTTGGTTATGTTGTAAGATGGATTGATCAAGGAGTGGGATGCTCAAAAGTTCCTGATATTAACAATGTTGGACTTATGGAGGATAGAGCTACATTAAGAATCTCATCTCAACATATTGCTAACTGGATACATCATGGAATTACAACAAAAATTCAAGTAATGGAAATTATGAAATCTATGGCCAAAATTGTTGATAATCAAAACAAGACTGATCCTGATTATAAAAAAATGTTTGATAATTTTGAAAGCTCAATTGCTTTTAAAACCGCCTGTGCATTAATATTTGAGGGAACTAAACAGCCTTCAGGTTATACTGAGCCTTTATTACATAAAAATAGATTGTCCATCAAAGCTATTCGGAACTAATCTTAGATCTATTTTTAAAAGCTGAAAATAAAGTTCCATCATCTAAACTTTCAATTTCTCCACCAACTGGCAAACCTTGAGCTAGTTTTGTGACTTTTGCTTTTGTCTTCTTAAGACTATCTTGAATATAATATGCAGTTGTTTGACCTTCTACAGTTGCGCTAGTAGCTAAAATTACTTCGTCAATTTTTTCTCTTTGAACTCTCTCTACTAAAGAATTAATTAATAAATCCTCTTTTCTTTGGCCTGATGAAGATATTGTGCCACCCAAAATATGGAAATATCCCTGAAATATATTTGAATTTTCAATAGACCATTGATCAGCAATATCTTCAACAACACAAATTTTATTGAAATTTTTATTTTTATTTTCACAATTAATGCAATTATTTAAGCTAGATTTTAGGGAGCCGCACGAATTACATCTAGTGACATTTTTATAAACTTGAGCTAATGTATTTGCTAAAGGTTTTACAATTTCATCTTTATTATTGATTAATTTTAAAACAATTCTTTTAGCCGATTTTGGACCTAAACCTGGAAGTTTAGAAATTAACTTTATTAAATCATTAATCTCATTTATGTTCTGCATTATCCTCTAAAGTGGCCACTTAAATCCTGGAATTCCAAATCCACCAGTTGTTTTTGATATTTCTTCTGTTGTCTTAGATTTAAGTTCAGCTTTTGCATTGTTGTGTGCTGCTATAATTAAATCCTCTAAAATTGATTTATCTTCTTTTAAAATTTCATCAGAAATTTCAATTTTTTGTATATTGCCTTCACCATCTAAAATCACTTTTACGGAATTAGCTCCAGAAATACCTTCTGCTCTTATTTTTTTTATATTTTCCTGACTTTCTTTCATTTTAGCTTCAAGCTCTTTAGCCTTGTCAATTATTTTTGAAAAATCAGTCATCTAATTCTTTTTTTAACATAGTTACATCAATTAAATTAGCGTCTGGAAATTTATTAATCATCGCTTTAAATAATGAAGTTTGTTTCGCTTTATTCAAATGTTCAATTTTATTATTTTTTTCTTTATCTTTAATTGACAGTTCCCCTTTGATTTTACTAAAAGAAATTATCCATCTTTGGCCTGTCCATTCAAAAAGTTTTAAAGATAAATCTTTGACAAAATTCTTATCTAGGTCTTCATTAAAAGATATTTCTATTCTGTTATTTTCAAAACGGACAAGATTAACATTTTTTTCTAATTCATATTTAAGCTTTATTTCTTTTTTTTTACTACATACATTTATTAGTTGATCTAATGTATTTATTACATTATTTCTCTCAGCTTTAACTTCGTTTTCTTTTTCAAGTTTTACTTTTTTTTCCTGAGTGACATTTTTTATTTGATTTATTGCATCATTATTTATTGTGGTTTCTATATTTTTATTTTCATTATTTTTTTCTAAAGTTTTAATTTTATCAATTTCCTTGGAAACATCATTATTTGATTTTAATGATTTAAGATGCATTAGTCTAACTAGAAACATTTCAACTGATAAATTTTGATTAGATACTATATCAAGCTCTCCAAGTGTTTTTAGCGTAAATTGCCAAAATAATATTAATGTTTGACCATCTAGACTATTAGATATTTTCTTTATCTTTAAAAATTCGTCATCATTTAAAGAAAAGTTTGTGCTCTCTAAATTCAAAAAATTAATGTTTTTGAAATAATAAACTAACTCTAAAAAATCATTAATAAAAATTTTTGGTTCTATCCCTTGATCATAAATTTTTCTATAAATCTCTATTACTTTTGTTTCTTCGCCTCTTATAATTAATTCAAATAAGTCTATTAATTGTGATTTATCAAAATATCCAAAAATTTTCTGAGCTGTGTCTAAATCTAGCTCTTTATCATTATCTAAACTTAATAAAGCCCTGTCTAATAATGACAAAGCATCCCTAACAGAACCTTCGGATATTTTGACAATCAATTTCAAAGCTTCATCTGAAACCTTACCTTTTTCTTTATCTTTAATTTTTTTTAAAAATTCAAATAATTCAGTTGACTTAATTCTTGATAAATCAAATCTCTGACATCTAGAAACAACGGTAATTGGAATTTTTTTTATTTCTGTTGTCGCAAAAATAAATTTAAGATATTCGGGAGGTTCTTCTAAAGTTTTTAACAACGCATTAAATGCCTGTTTACTTAACATATGAACCTCATCAATTATAAAAATTTTATATTTAGCTGAAGTTGGCCCATATCTTGAAAACTCAATTAAATCTCTTACATCATCTACTGAAGTTTTTGATGCAGCATCTTGTTCAAGAACATCAATATGCCTTGAATTTGTAATTGACTCACAACTTTCACAAAGATTATCTGTACATATATTTTCAATACCATTTAAACAATTTAGTGATTTTGCTACAATTCTTGCAATTGTTGTTTTTCCAACCCCACGAATACCTGTGAAAAGATAGGCATTTGGTACTTTATTTAATTTAATTGAATTAGTTATAGTCTCTGAAACAACTTTCTGACCAATCAATTGATCAAAAGTTTGTGGTCTATATTTTAATGCTAATACTTTTGAGTTTTTATTCATTTTTATCCTTAGGAGACTAGAACCTGAATAACTGTCTCTACGACTGCTTCCGTTAAGATCTGGTCGGGTTCGAGCAGCATCCACCTCTAGCCTCCAAAACTATTATAACAGTAATGATTTCTAATCTACAAGAAAAGTTTAAAATTATTTTTCTCTATGCTTGTCAGCTTCAAAAACACCTAGAACGTGAAAATCTTGACAATGTAAACCTAATTCCTCTAAAGATTTTTGAATTCTTGGATCCTCAAGATGTCCATCTAAATCACACAAGAAAAAGAAAGAATCAAATGAATTTTTTTCTGGATAACTTTGTAACTTTGTTAAATTAACTCCATTAATAGCAAATCCACCTAAAGATTGATATAGAGCTGCTGGTTTACTTTTTAATTTAAATAAAAAAGATGTGATATATTTTTTATTTCCAAACTCTGGTTGAGAAACATTTTTTCCCATAATTAAAAATCTTGTTAAGTTGCCTTTCTCATTTTCAATATTTTTTTTAACAATTTCAAGGTTATAAGTTTTTGCACTCAATGAGGATGCAATTGCAGCTTTTGACTTATCCTTATTTTTTGAAACCATTTCTGCAGAACCAGCTGTATCAGCTCTTACATGCTCAACTAAATTATAAGAGTTAATAAACTTTGAGCACTGTGATAATGCCTGACTATGAGAATAAACATCTTTAATATCAGAAATTTTAACCCCTGGTAAACCTAGCAAATTATGTTCAATTTTTTGAAAATATTCAGAATAAATATTTAATCTGTATTCAAATATTAAATATTCAATACCTATATTTCCTGTTATCCTATTTGACTCTGGAATAATAATTTTTGAATTACTATCTTTAGAAGCTTTTAAAAAGCATTCATCAAAAGTCTTGCAGGGAATAATTTCTGCTTTTTGATCAATTGATAAGGCAGCCAGATGAGAGTATGCTCCGAATGTTCCTTGAAAATAAATTTTACTCATTTTGATTTATATTCCATTATTTTTTTTATAGCCATTAAATCCTCTTCTGTATCTACACCTATTGGAGATGATTTTGCAAGAGCAACATTGATTTTTACATTATTATCTAAAGCTCTAAGCTGTTCAAGTTTATGCTTAACCTCATTAGAAGACTGATTAAAAGAAATAAAATTTTTAAGTGTCTCTTTTTGATAACAGTATATGCCCAAGTGATGATAAACATTTTTTCTTGAGTCTGAAATTTTTCTCATAAAATCAATTGCTTCTGGAAAATTTGAATTATTTAAGCTTTCATTCGTAATTACTTTTACAATATTTTGATTTTGATAAAATTCTTTTTCCAAGATATTTGAAGCTAAAGTTCCTAATTCAGCATTATTCTTGATCATTTGGTTATTTAAATTTTTTATATCATCTATATTCATCAAAGGTTCATCTCCTTGAAGATTCATCACTAAATCTATATTTGAATTATCAATTTTTTCTATCGCTTCATAAATTCTATCTGTTCCAGTTTGATGTTGATTGTTGGTTAATATTGCTTGACCACCATTTTTTTTAACGTCATCAATTATTTCCTGATCGCCAGTTGCAACAATTACTTCTCCAATATTTGCTTCTTCAGCTTTCTTAAAAACATGGGAAATTATAGATAAACCATTAATTTTAAGTAATGGTTTTCCAGGCAATCTTGTAGCTGATAACCTGGAGGGAATTATTACTAATGTTTTCATTGGTCTTTTTTATTTTTTATTACAATATAAACAGAGGCAAAATTGTACATCAAATTATATAAGCAATTTTTTATTTATAGTGTTATACGTTCAAAATAATTTTAATAAAATGGATTCTTTTGAATTAAATAAAATAATAGCTGCAATACTAATGGTTGCGCTTCTTGTAATTGGTATTGGAAAGCTATCTGATATTATATTTTATGTAGAAAAACCAAAAACACCAGGCTATGTTGTTGATGTGGAACAGGCAATTACTGCTAGTACCGCAAGTGCAGAAACGGTAGAGGAAAAAATTGATATCGCTGCTTTAATGGCCATGGGAGATCTTGCCACTGGTGAAAAAGTTTTTAAAAAATGTGCAGCTTGTCATTCTATTGCAAAAGGTGGTAAAAATAATATTGGTCCAGCTTTATACAATGTTGTTGGAAGACAAGTTGGAGTTATAAATGATTATAAATATTCAAAAGCACTTTCCGGGTACGGCAAGGAATGGTCTTTTGAAGAATTAAATGGCTATTTAACAAAACCAACTAGTTGGATCAAAGGAACTAAAATGGCTTTTGCTGGATTAAGAAAAGAAAAAGATAGAGCTTCGGTTATTTTATATTTAAATCAAAACTCAGATAATCCATTACCACTACCTTAATTTTCCAAAGCAATAGAGTAATATTGATTTTTGAACATGAATTCTGTTAAGAGCTTGTTGCCAAACATGAGATTTATTCCCTAAAAAAACTTTTTCACTTACCTCAGGCCCACGGGGCAAGCAATGAAGAAAAATGCAATCTTTTTTTGCATAACTCATTAATTTTTGGTCTATCTTAAATTTTTTAAATTGTTCAATTTTTTTTTTTTTATTTACTTTGTCATTTAGAGATATAACTTTATCCGAAAATATAACATCAGCTCCAATAACTGCTTTTTTAGGATCATTATAAATAAATATTTTTTTATTATTTTTCTTTACCCACGCTCTAACTTCATTGCCTGGTTCAAATTTTTTTGGACACCCTATGCTGAGTTTAAATGAAAATTTTACAGATGCTGCAATTAAACTGTTTAAAACATTATTAGAGTCTCCGATCCAGCAAATATTCAATTTTGAAATTGGTTTTTTTTTTATTTCCTCTGCGGTAAAAATATCAGATAAAACTTGCGTTGGGTGTGAAGATGGACTTAAACCATTTATTACTGGAATTGATAAATGTTTTTTAAAATCATCTATTTTTTTATCACTATCTGTTCTTAACATAAAGCCGTCACCATAAGTTGAAAGTATTTTGGCAGTATCTGATATGCTTTCACCACCTTGTCCTAAGTGTAATTCGTTTGATCTAAGAGTTAAAGTTCCACCTCCTAACTGCTTAATTGCTAAATAAAAGCTCATTCTTGTTCGCAAACTAGCTTTTTCAAACATCTGTATTAATAATTTTCCTCTTAAAGGAGCTCCTTTGTCAATCTCAAGATTATTTAGTTTTTTTCTAGAGCTTTTTCTTTTCTTAGCATCAACTAATATTTTTTTTAAATCTTTTGCTGGAATATCTTTTAAATTTATAAAATTTTTCATTTTACTTAAACTCTGAACAAACTTTGTTTAAAATTTTTAATGCTTGATCTATCTCTTTTTTTTTAACATTTAATGGGGGTAAAATCCGAACAACATTTTCAGACGCACGAATAGTCAATAATTTATTATCCATTAATTTCTTAATAAATTTTGCTTGATCCTTGTGAAGTTGTATTCCAATTAATAAACCTCTTCCTCTAATCTCTTTAATAATATTGGGAAATTTTCCTTTTAATTGATTTAAATTTGAAAAAAAATATTTTGAGGACTTTTTTACATTATTTAAAAATTTTTTACTTGAAACAATATCCATAACTTTATTTCCAACTGCCATAGCCAAGGGATTGCCTCCAAATGTAGAACCATGGGTGCCTGGAGTCATTCCTGAAGCAACTTTTTTATTCATTAAGACTGCACCAATAGGAAATCCACCCCCAATACCTTTAGCAATTGGTACAATATCGGGTTTTACTTTAGATTTTTCAAAAGCAAAAAATTCACCAGACCGTGAAATTCCACATTGTACCTCATCTAAAATAAGTAAAATATTTTTCTTATTACACAATTTTCTTAATTCTTTTAAGCACCAATCTGGTATTACCTTAATTCCACCCTCACCCATGATGGTTTCGACCATAATAGCCGCTGTATTTTTAGTTATCTTTTTTTTTAAAGACTTATGATTTCCAAAAACAAAATGATCAAATCCTGGAACTTTTGGACCAAAACCCTCAGTCATTTTTTTACTTCCACTCGCAAAAATTGCAGCAATTGTTCTTCCATGAAATGAATTTTTTACACAAAGTATTCTATTTTTCTTTGGTTTACCGATAGAATGAAAATATCGTCTAGCTACTTTTATAGCTGCCTCAGTAGCTTCTGTTCCACTATTTTGAAACATTACATAATCAGCAAAAGTTTTTTGACACAACTTTTTAGCTAATTTTTCCCCCTCTGGTATTTGAAAAGCATTAGATACATGCCAAAGTTTTTTTGATTGATTATTGATAGTTTTTACTAATTTTGGATGGGCGTGACCTAAAATATTTACAGCGATGCCCATTGTAAAGTCGATATATTTTTTTCCTTTAGTTGAATAAAGAAAAGTTCCTTTACCATATTTAAAGGAAATATTTTTCCTATTATAGTTTTTTGCTAAATAACTCATTTTTTTATTTTATAAACTTTCTATTAACTAAAAAATTAAATACAAGTTACGATTGTATATTAATTAAATTAGTTTTTTTTAAAATTGTGTATAAGTATAATAAAATTCTTGTTAATTTCATTTGTATAACCTTATATTGTGTAATTAAAAAAAATTAACACATTATATAGATAAAATGAGTTGGACAGAAGAAAAAGTAGAAAAGTTAAAAGAGTTGTGGGGAAAAGGAAACACTGCAAGCCAGATTGCAGAAATAATTGGTGGGATTAGTAGAAATGCGGTCATTGGTAAAGCTCATAGGCTCAATCTTTCAGCAAAAATAAAAACTAGAGCAGCAACCTCTAACGAAAGTTTTGAAAATTCTGTAACTGACAAAAATAATAAATCAAAAAAAGGTCGTAGAAGTAAATTTAAATCTTTGATAATTGAAAAAGATTTTGAGCCTGAAAATCCTAAAACGCTTGAGCAATTAGATGAAAATTCATGTAAATGGCCAATAGGTCATCCTGATGAAAAAAATTTCTACTTCTGTGGAAGATCGTCACTAAAAGATTTCTCATATTGCAAACTACATTTACTCTATGCATATCAACCTAAAGGGAAAAAAGAGGATGTCACTGACAAAGGTGATGTTCCTGAATTTATAGAAAAAAAAATTAAATCAGCCTAGTTTCAAAAAAATTATTTTTAAGAATTAAATTTACTTTAAGAAATATTTTTTTTGGCAAATTGACCACCTTCTCTCCACATATAACAATATTTTTCTACTTCTGCTTCAAATGAACATTTAGCGGGTAAGCCAATATCAGAGTTAGTTTTATAGTTTCCAGATACAATATTGTCATACTTTAAGAGTTTTAATTGGTCTTGTGTTAACAGGGGTTTTGGAAATAATTGAAAGATTTGTGCAGATAAGTTGCCTAAAAATAAAGGCATTGGTATTAGAAGTCTTTTTTTATTAATTAAATAAAGTAATTTTTTTAAAATTTCTTTTAAAGATATTGTTTCAGAGCCAACACACTCAATAATTTGAGAATAAATATTTTTAGAAAGTACATTAAAAATTATATCTACTAAATCTGAAGAATGAATCGGCATAAATTTAGTTTTTCCATAATAATATAAGGGAAATATAGGTAATCTATTCAACAGAGTCATAAAATTTGTTGTAAAATTATCGTCTACTGAGTAAACTACAGAAGGTCTTAAAATTGTTGATAAAGGAAAATTTTTTAATATTTTTTTTTCTCCATCCAGTTTACTTGATGCATATTTAGAATCTACTGCTTGATTAATTCCCAATGCAGATAAGTGAATAAAATGTTTTAAATTATATTGTTTACAAAGTTTTGCTAATATTGAGGGAAATAAAGAGTGAATATTTTGGAATGAGTTTCTTTTGTTTTCGTATAAAATACCAACTAAATTGATACAAATATCAGATTTTTTAAAAAGTTCTCTTATCTTGGTCTCATCAAAAATATTCGCTTCAACCATTTCAATATAACCTGCATTTCCTTGAGTTTTTATTATGTGTCCTTTTTGATGAATATTTCTTGTAACTATAGTAACTCTATAGTTATTTTTAGTTAACTTTCTAATAAGATGTCTTCCTATTTGCCCGCTTCCACCAAAAATTAGACAATTTTTTGCTTTCATATATATATGACTTAAAAATGAATATTGATATCAAACTTCACAAAAGTGATTTACCAGATGATTTAGATTTAGGCAACGTAATAGCTGTGGATGGAGAATTCATGGGTCTAAATGTAAGACGTGACCCTTTATGTTTAATACAGATTTCTTCAGGTAATTCTGACGCGCATATAGTTCAACTCGATAGATCAAACTACCAAGCACCAAATTTAGTTAAACTATTAAAAAACAACAATATAACAAAAATTTTTCACTATGGTAGAGCTGATATAGCACATATAAAATATTATCTTAAAACTGATACCAACAATATCCTCGATACAAAAATTGCATCTAAGTTAGCAAGATCATATTCTGATAATCACTCTCTAAAGACACTAATCAAAGAATTTATTAACATAGATGTTAATAAACAGTTTCAAAACTCAGATTTTGGAGGAGAGTTAACACCTGCTCAAATGAAATACTGCGCTAATGATGTAATTTATCTTCATCAAATTCACAAAGAGTTAAATATTATTTTGGAAAGAGAAAAAAGAATTGATTTATATCAAGATTGTCTTAAATTTTTAAAAACTAGAGTTGAACTTGATCTGGCATTATTTAAAGATGATATTTGGTCTCATTAAATGAATAAAAAAAATTTTACTAAAATTGCAAAAGAAGTAATTAATCTAGAGATTAAGGCATTAATTAATTTAAAAAATAATTTAAACAATTCATTTAATTTAGCTGTAGAACAAATTTTAAAATGTCAGTCTAAAGTAATTTTATGTGGAGTGGGAAAAAGTGGTCTAATTGCAAATAAAATTGCTGCAACTTTATCCTCAGTAGGCACACCTTCTTTTTATTTGTCTGCAAGCGACTCATCTCATGGAGATTTAGGTAGTATTTCAAAAAAGGACATATTAATTCTTATAAGTAATTCTGGTGAAACTAGTGAATTAAAAAATATTATTCAATATGCCAATAGAAATAAAATTTTATTAATTGGAATTGTTTCAAAAAAAGAGTCTTTACTTTACAGATCTTCAGATATTAAATTGTTGATACCAAAAGTTACAGAGGCAGGAGGTATAATACCAACATCAAGTACAACATCTCAACTTGCCTTGGGTGATGCTTTAGCAATCACAACTATGAGACAAAAAAAATTCAACAAATTAGATTTTAAAAAAATTCATCCCGCTGGCACCTTGGGCATTCAATTAAAAACTGTTGAAGACATAATGCTTAAAGATAATGCAATTCCTTTTGTAAATGAAAATTTGAAAATGAAAGAAGCGTTAAAAATTTTAAATTCAAAAAAGCTAGGTTTTTTATTAGTTAGAGATAAAAAAAAATTAACCAAGGGTATAATTACTGATGGAGAATTAAGAAGAATTAGTCAAAAAAAACAAAATTTATATAATCTTTCAGCAAAACAAGTCATGACGAGAAATCCAATAGGAATTGATAAAAATGAACTAGCTGCCAAGGCTCTTTCTTTAATGTACAGCAAAAAAATTACTTCTTTATGCGTTCATAGCAAAAAAAATAAGCTAAAAACAATAGGCGTATTACATATTCACAATATATTACAATCAAATATATCTTAAATGACAAAAAAAATTACTTTAAGAATATTTTTTTCTATTATTATCTTTTTTTTCTTATTATTTTTTTTTTTTAAATCAAAGAATAAGGATACAATTATAATAGAGAAAGATGTATCTTTAGATGAGAAAATTGATAGCTCAAATATAATTAATGATGTTAGTTATGTTTCTAAAGACTCCAACGGAAATGAATATAAACTAGAAGCAGCTGAGGGTCTTATAGATCAAAAAGAAAACAATTATATTTATCTTACATCTGTAAAAGGTTTTATAAGTTTAGTGGATTATAATTTAATAGAAATATCTTCAGACTTTGGTAAATACAATATCAATAATTATGATACAATTTTTTCCGAAAATGTAATAATTACTTATTTAGATAATACAATAAAAGGTGGATATTTAGATTTTTCATGGGATAAAAATTTAATGATTATTTCAAAAAATGTAATTTTAAAAAATGATAAAAGCTCCCTTAAAACTGACGTTATTGAAATGGATATTAGAACTAAAAATGTAAAAATTTTTATGTATGAAGAAAATAAAAAAGTTAATATCAAAACTCTTAATTAAAAAATGGCTGTAATTAAAAAATTTAGAATAAAATCTTTTAAAAAAGTAAAAAATATCATTGAATTTGAAAATGTATCACTTTCATATGGTAATAGATTAATTTTAGATAATATAAGTTTTAAAATAAACGAAGGTCAAATTTTTGGAATGTTGGGTCCTAATGGTGTCGGTAAATCAACAATTTTTAATCTTATAACTGGATTAATAACGCCAAAACATGGAATAATAAAAATAAATGGTGAAGATGTATCCAAGTATCCCATCTATTTGAGAACCCAAAAATTTAAAGTTGGTTATGTGCCTCAATATGGTGGATTTTTTAATGATTTGACACTTCATGACAATCTAAAAGCTATAAGTGAAATTGTTATTAATAAGAAAAATTTAAGACAGGAAAGAATAGATTATTTGCTTGCAAAATTTGAGTTGGAAAATATTAAAAATATTAAAGCTAAGTTTTTATCAGGAGGTCAAAAAAAGAAATTGGTTATTTCTCTATCTCTTTTAAGTAATCCTAAAGTGTTACTTTTAGATGAGTGTTTTGCAGCTTTGGATGTATTAACCATAAAAATGTTGCAAGAAATTATAGTCAATTTACAACAAGAAAATCAAATAACTATTTGTATCTGTGATCATCAGGCTAGAGATCTATTGGCATGTGTTGATGTAGCTATGATATTGAGTAATTGTAAAATAGTTGCTCAGGACACACCTTCAAACCTTGTAAAAGATATTGACGCCAAAAATGCATATTTTGGAAATAGTTTTAAAATTAATTAATACTTAATGTCTAATAAAATTATTTTAAAAAAAAAAATAAATATTTTTAATAAAAAAATTAATATTCCAGGAGATAAAAGTCTAAGTATAAGATGGGCATTAATAGCATCTCTTTCTTATGGCATTTCAAGAGCTCAAAATTTATTAATGTCAGAAGATGTAATGGCAACTTTAAAAGCTATAAAAACATTGGGTATAAAAGTTTCTTATAGTAGAAAAATTTGTAAAATATATGGTTTGGGTATTAATGGTTACAAGTATAAAAAAGGTATTGTTATAAACGCACAAAATTCTGGAACTCTAGGAAGATTGATGCCTGGTCTATTAATAGACACTCCAAATCCAATTAAAATAATAGGAGATAAAAGTTTATCTAGGAGAGATTTTAGAAGAATAGTGGATCCACTCAGTAAATTTGGTGCTAATTTTAATCTTAAAAATGGTTATAGATTACCTTTAACCATAAAAGGTTCAAAAAAATTAAAGCCAATAAAGTTTTTTGAAAAAAAAGGATCCGCACAATGTAAAAGTAGCGTTATTTTTGCTGGAATAAAAACTAAAGGAAAAACAATAATTAAAGCGAAAAAATCTAGAAATCATACAGAGCTTCTATTTAAATATTTAAAATTACCAATTAAAGTAAAAAAGAAAGGGGAATTCGATTTAATTGAAATCAATAAAATAAATAAGATAAAGCCAATTAATTATAATATTCCCTCAGATATCAGTTCGAGTGCGTTTTTTATAGTATTAACTATTCTTTCTAAAAAATCACAATTAATAATTAAAAATATTAATATCAACCCAACACGAATGGGGATGATTGCTATTCTTAAAAAAATGGGTGCATCAATTTCAATTAATAACAAAAAAACTTATAAAGGAGAATTAATTGCTGATCTTAAGATAAAAAGTTCAAAATTATTAAAATCTATAAATTGTCCAACTAATTTGAATAGTGGCGCTATTGATGAATTTCTTGTTATTTTTTTAGTAGCAGCTAAAGCAAAAGGAGTTTCTTATTTTAAAAAATTAGATGAACTAAATAAAAAAGAAAGTCCAAGACTAAAATGGGGATCAAAAATTTTAAAAATGATGGGTATAAAAGTAATTACTAGAAATAATACAATTAAGATATTTGGAAACCCAAAATTAGAAATTAACAAAAAAATTGTAATTAAAAACTACTTGAAAGACCACAGAGTTTTCATGACTAGTGCAATTGCAGCTTTATCTTTTGGAGGTGAGTGGCATATACATGATAAAGATTCTATTAAATCTTCATTTCCTACTTTTTTAAAAACAATAGATAAATTAAAAAAATGAAACGTAGAAAAGATATCATAAAAATTGCAATTGACTCACCTGCTGCTGCTGGTGCAGGAACTTTAGCAAAAACTATCTCAAAACATTATAATCTTTTGTATGTAGATACCGGTAAAGCTTATAGATTGTTAGCTATGGAAAAGCTCAATAATCCAAAAAAATTTAATCTTATTTTTGCAAAAAAGAAAATGCAAAAATTAAAAATAAAAGATTTAGATAAAAAAAACCTACTATCTGACAAAGTTGGTATTGAAGCTTCAATAATTGCAAAAAATAAAGCAATAAGAAATTTAGTTCTAAATTTCCAATTAAAATTTGCTTATTCCCCTCCAAAGAAATATTCTGGATCTTGCTTGGATGGAAGAGATATAACTTACAATATTGTGCCTGATGCTGACTTCAAATTTTTTATAAACGCGAATGTTAAAACTAGAGCTTTAAGAAGATATAACGAATTAAAAAAATTAAAAATGAATATTTCCTTTAAAGAAGTGCTAAAAAGCATCAAATTACGAGATAAAAGAGACTATACAAGAAAAATAGCACCCCTAAAGAAAACTAAAGATTCAGTATTGATTAACACAACAAATTTATCTAAAAGAGCCTGTTTTTTAAAAATTAAAAAAATAATAGACAAAAAAATTAATAATTAATGGAAATTTATAAAGACCTATCAAATCCTGCATCAAAAGAATTCGAAAAACTATTAAATTCTAAACTTTCTAAAACTCAAATTGAAGAAGGTAAAATTATTGAAGGCAAAATAAATAAGATTACTGAAAAATATGTATTTCTTCACTGTGAGGGACTTAAATCAGAACCTGTATTAGACGTAAATGAATTAAAAAGCATGGGTTTATCGGAAAAAATTAAAATAGGTGAAACCATTCCTGTCTTGCTAGAAAAAATTGAGGATAAAAATGGTGAAGTTTTAGTTTCCGCAAATAAAGCTCAGAAAATTAAAGGTTGGGACAAGCTTGTTGAAGCTTACGAGAAAAATGAACCTATAATGGGTAAAATTACATCTAAATGTAAAGGTGGATGCATCGTGGAACATATAGACACGGGTTCCTTAATGTTTTTACCAGGATCACAAATAAGTGACAAACCATTAAAGGATATAAGTCATTTAATGAATGAACCACAAAAGTTTGCTTTAATAAAATTAGATAAAGTAAGAGGTAACGCATGTGTTTCTAGAAGAGAAATTATCTCTTCATTTAAAAAGGAAGATAAAGCTAAAATTATAGAAAAATATAAAGTTGGAGACATTATAAAAGGTGCTGAAGTAAAAGGTTACAGTACATTTGGATGTTTCTTTAATGTAAATGGCGAATTAGATGTTTTGGTTCATTTACAAGAAATTTCTTATTCGAGAGTTGGTCATCCTGATGAGGTTTTTAATATTGGAGAAAAACATGATCTTAAAGTTATTTCTGTTGATAAAGAAAAATTGCAAGTTGGATGCTCAGTAAAACAACTTTCACCAGATCCATTTGAACATATTGAAAATTATGAATTAAATAAAGTTTATAAAGTTAAAGTTGTAAAAATTATGGACTTCGGTGCTTTTTGTGAACTCGAACCAGGACTTACTACTTTACTTCATTCTAGTGAACTTAGTTGGAATAAAAAAAGTGCTTCTGCTAAAAAAATGTTTAAAGTAAATGATGAAATAGACTGTGTTATTACTGAGATAGATAAAGAAAAAAGAAGAGTTGCAATATCTCATAGATTAACATTAGAAAATCCATTTGAAACATTCGAGAAAAAATTCCCAATTGGAACAACAGTTGAAGGTGAGGTTGTGAATAAAAATGAGTATTCTTTATTTGTTAAAGTAGGAGATTTAGATATTGACACTTTCTTACACTGTAATGACTTAGCTTATACTAACAATGGTGAACAAGAATTAGATAAATATAAAAAAGGTGATAAAATTAAAGTTAAAGTTTTAGAAATTAAATCCTCAGAACAAAAAATTAGAGTTGGACTAAAACAAACTCAACCAGACCCATTTGATTGGTTTAGTGATAAAAAAGTAAAACAGATAATTACTGTAAAAATTATTTCTACAGACAATAAAGGGTTAATTGTAAGACCTGAGGGCTGTGAAATGGACTTGCCTATAAAAAAATCTAATATAGCAATTAATGCTGCTGATCAACGACCATCAAGATTTACAGGTGGAGAAAGAATAGATTGTGCAATTCTAGACTTTGATTTAAAAAAAAGAAAAGTTACTCTAAGTATAAAACTTTTAGAGGAAATAGAAAAAAAAGAGGCTTTAGAGAAGTACGGAGCTGAAGGCTCAGGTAAAAACTTACCATTCTCGTCTTTATCAGAGGACTTAAAAAAGAAAGATAAAAAAAAAGATTAAATAGATAGTAAATTGGCTATTGTAAAATCAGAGCTTATTAAACAACTCAAAAAATCATACCCAAATTTTTTAACTAGGGATTTATCCAAATTAATAGATATAATTCTTAAAGAAATCAAAGATAGTTTGAATAGGAACGAAGGAATTGAGCTTAGAGGCTTTGGAACTTTTCGAATAAATATTCAAAAACTCTCAATTAGAAGAAACCCAAAAACAGGTGCAAAAGTAAATGTTCCAAAAAAAAGAGTAATAAAATGGAAAATGTCTAAAGATTTGTTTAAAAAGTTAAATAATGAAACATAAAAACATTTTTGTTGCTTGTGATACTTCTAATTTAAGTGAAATAAAAAGAATTATAAAACAAACACAGACAAATAAATTAAAGATTGTTCCAAAATTTGGATTACAGTTTTTTTACTCAAAAAATGGAAGAAAATTTTTAGAAAATTTTAAAAAAGACTTTTGGTTAGATTTAAAAATTAATGATATTCCACAAACAGCCTTATCAGCAATTGACAGTTTGAAAGATTTAAAGAGATGTAAATATATTACTGTCCACGCAAATGGTGGACTTAAAATGTTAAGAGCCATTAAAAAAAAAGCAAAATCAATCAATAAAAAAATAAAAATACTTGGTGTTACAATTCTAACAAGTCTTGATAATAAATCTCTAAAAGAAATAGGTCACACAAAATCTGTTGAACAATTAGTATTAAAACAAGCTGGTTTATTAAAGAAGTCAGGTTGTGATGGAATTGTTTGTTCTGCACTGGAAGCAAAAATGGTTAGAAAAAAATATAAAAAATTATTCATTGTAACCCCTGGAATAAGACTACCTGGGGATAGTACTAACGATCAATCAAGAGTAATGACTCCTAATGATGCCTTTAAAAATAAAGTATCGGGAATTGTAATGGGAAGATCATTGTTGATTAAAGGAAATATCAAAAATAATATTCAAAGATTAATTGATCACTTAAATAAATGATCAAGGGTTCTAAAATCTGTGGGATCTCAGATCTCAACACTCTTAATTTTATAATTAATCACCCTTACCCACCTCAATTTATTGGCTTCATTTGTAATTATAAACAAAGCCCAAGATATGTTGAAATTGAAAAACTAAAAAAACTATTAGTAATAAATAAAAAAAATTCTAATTTTGTTGCAGTGCTTGTTAAGCCTAATAGAGATATTTTAGAAAAAATTAAAAACCTTTCCTTTGATTATTATCAAATTTATGACTGTACACCTGAAGAAATTAAAGAAATTAAAAAGCAATATAATAAAAAAATTATTACTGCTTTAACTATAAGGGATAAAAGTGATGTTCAAAAATATCAATTATTTTCTCAAGTAACTGATATTTATTTGTTTGATAGCAAAGGCTACGAAAAGAGTGAGGCTTTTGATCATACACTTATTGATAAAGTAAAGATCGATAAACCATTAATGATAGCAGGTAACATTCAAATAAATGATGATCTTGAAAAATATAAAAAAATGGCAGATATTATAGATATATCTGGGGGTCTAGAAACTTCTGGAATAAAAGATAAATCCAAAATAAATATATTTTTAAACAAGATAGAACAATTAAACAATTAAACAATGAAACTTAAAAAAGGAATTCCACTAATTGATCAACATGATCAACATGGCTTTTGGGGTGGTAAATTTGGAGGAAGTTTTATTCCTGAAACTTTAAAAAAACCAGTAGAAGATTTAACAAATGAATTCAAAAAGCTTAGAAAAGATAAAAAATTTCTTAAAAAAAGAGATTTTTATTTTAAAAACTATATTGGAACTCCTACTTCATTTGTAAAACTTGATAATCTAACAAATCATTTAGGCGGTGCCCAAATTTGGGCAAAGGTTGTCTCTGAAGCAAATGGGGGGGCGCACAAAATATATAATGCAACAGTCCATGCTCTAATTTGTAAAGCGATGGGTAAAAAATATATCGTTGGTGATACTGGCGCTGGTTATGCAGGAAAAATGCTCAGTATGGCTGCTAAAAAATTTGGCCTCAAATGTAAAATATTTATGGGAGCAAAGGATATTAAAAGACAAAAACCCAATTGTGATGCAATGAAGAAAAATGGAGCTGAAATAATTCCAGTATATTCGGGTAGTCAAACACTGGTTGATGCTGTTAGTGAATGCATGAGATATTGGGTTTCCAATTGTGACAACACCCACATGTGCGTTGGAAGTACCGTAGGTCCAAATATCTTTGTTAAGATCTGTGGCTGGAGCACTGCACAAATTTCTAGAGAATTAAAAATCCAATTAAAATCACAATTTAAAAAAATTCCAAATAAAATTAAATTAATTAACTGTGTTGGTGGTGGAAGCTCTGCTTATGGTTTTTGGAGTGAATTTATTGATTATGATAAAAAGCAAATTGAATTAATTGGTGTTGAAGCTGGTGGTCCTAAAAAATCAAAACTACATGCAGCACCATTAAGTAGAAACGCTAAAATTGGAATTTTACATGGGGCAGCATCTTATGTGTGTCAGGATAATGAAGGACAAATTAATGATACAGAGTCTATTAGTGCAGGACTTGATTATCCAGGTGTAAGTCCTATTCATTGTTTTTTAAAAGACACTAAAAGAGCAAGGTACACTTATGCTACAGACGAAGCAGCTCTTGATGCACACGTAATGGTGACTAAATATGAAAATTTAAATCCAAGTTTAGAACCCTGTCATGCTTTTGCAGAAGCAATCAAAATTGCCCCTAAGTTAAATAAAGATACGGTCATTGTTGTTAATTCATGTGGGGATGCAAAAAAAGATAGAGATATTTTAAAAGAAAGATTGGGCAAAAGATAATGACCTCTCTAATAAATCAAGCATTTAAAAAAGCAAAAAATGAAAAAAGACCTGCTCTGCTGACTTACACTGTTGCAGGTGATAATACTAAAAAAAAGTCACTAGAAATTCTTAAATCAATTGCGAACTATGCAGATATTTGCGAATTAGGATTTCCTCACAACACTCCAATTGCAGATGGTGGTCAAATTCAGACAAGTGCTTATCGTGCAATTAAAAATGGCATTAAAATTAATGATGTTTTTTCAATTGCTAGGGACTTTAAAAAATCAAAAAAAACTAAACCTATTATTTTAATGGGTTATTACAATATGATATTTCAATACAACGAAAATAAATTTTTAGACAAATGTAAAAATGTAAAAGTTGACGGTCTAATCGTGGTAGATCTACCATACCCTGAAAATAAAAAATTTGCTACCAAATGTAAAAGAAGAGGAATTAATTTTATTCAATTAGTCTCTCCAACAACGTCATCTCTAAGATTAAAAAAAATTATAAAAAGTTCGCATGATATGGTCTATTATATAAGTATGCTTTCTACTACTGGAGGAAAACTAAAAGTTTCTCCTAAAAAAATACTCGAAAGATACGGTAAAATTAAAAATCATAATAAGTCTAAAAATGTAGTCATAGGATTTGGAATTACTGAAAAAACTATAAAATCTCTTAAAAAAGCTGATGGATTAGTGGTTGGAAGTGAAATTTGTAAAGAAATAACTAATTCAATAAAAAAAAGACAAAATGCTGTCACAAATGTTACTAATGTAGTTAAAAGATTAAAAAATAAAATTAAATGAATTGGATTACAAAAATAATTAAAGCAGGTGAAAAAATTAAATCTGCTATTCATAAAAGAGCTACAAAAGAAGATGTAGCAAATAGTGATTGGACTTCTTGTTGCAAAGGACCAATTTTAAAAAAAAATTTAGAAGATAATCTTTGGGTTTGTCCTGATTGTAATAAACACCATCGAATTAAACCAAAGCAAAGATTTGATATTTTGTTTGGTAAAAATAATTATGAAATTTTTAAAACACCAATTCCAAAAGATGATCCATTAAATTGGACAGACTCTAAATCTTATAAAGATAGATTAAAAGCTGCTAGAAAAAAAACTGGTATGGATTGTGGAATGATGGTTGTAAGTGGATCAATTAATAATATCAAAATTACTGCAGTTGCATCAGACTTTGATTTCCTGGGTGCATCAATGGCTGCGGCTGAAGGTGAAGCTTTTTTATATGGAATACAACATGCTATAGAAAATCAAACTCCATTTTTATGTATTAGTGCTGGGGGAGGAATGAGGATGATGGAAAGTTTAATTTCATTATCTCAAATGACTAGAACAACCCTTGCAATTAATGAGTTAAAGAAAAATGGATTACCTTATTTAGTGTGTATAACTGACCCCACAGCGGGTGGTATCACAGCTTCTTATGCAATGTTGGGTGATATTCATATTGCTGAACCAGGTGCGTTAATAGCTTTTGCTGGTGCTAGAGTTATTCAGGGAACTGTCAAAGAAGAGTTGCCTGAGGGATTTCAAAGAAGTGAGTATGTTGAAAAAACAGGTTTTGTTGATTTAATTGTTGAACGTAAAGATCTTGCTTCAAAAATTGGAACTTTATTATCAATATTGTTAAAGAAAAATTCTGTTATAAATTCTGAACAAAATGAAACTTCAGAAAATTCTCAGCAACTTTCAAAAGTTGCATCCTAAGGAAATTGACCTTTCACTCGATCGTATCAAAACGCTCTGTAAAAAATTAGGGAATCCCCAAGATAAAATCAAAGCAATCTCTGTAGTTGGTACTAATGGCAAGAACAGCACAATCAATGCAATCTTTTCTATTTTAAAAGAGGCTGATTATAAATGTAACATTTACACTAGTCCTCATATTTTAAAAATAAATGAAAGATTTGTCTTTAATAATGAAAAATTAAGTGATGATGAATTAGCTGAATTATTTGAAGAGGTGGAAAGCATCAATGACAATAAACCCATTACGTTCTTTGAAATCTTAAGTGCTTGTTATTTTTATAAAGCTGCTCAATATCCAGATAATATTAATCTTATTGAGGCTGGACTTTTTTTTAGATTTGATGCAACAAACATCCTTAAAGAAAATCTTGCTAGCGTTATAACTTCTATTAGCAAAGATCATCTTGACTGGCTACCAAAGAATGAACAAACAGTTGAGAAAATTGTATTTGAAAAAACATCTACACTTTTAAACTCAAATATTATTATAGCTAAACAAAATTCTATAAAAACGATTGATTGTATTAAAAAAACTATCTTACAAAACCCTTCAAATAAAGTTTTTTTCAATGACCACTTTAGTTATTCTATTAATGAAAATGATTTTTTTTATTACGAAGATAAAATTGGGGGATTAAAACTTCCAATGCCAAATGTTCTTGGGCAATTCCAATTAGAAAATATTTCAACTGCAATTGCAACACTTAGAACTTTAGATCTTGATCTCAAAGATGAACATATTCAAAAAGGTATTAGAAAAATATCAAGTTTAGCACGACTTCAAGAGATTAAGTCTGGAAAGTTTAAAGAACTAGTAAAAAATAATCTATTACTACTAGATGGAAGTCATAATGAGGATGGGGCAAGAGTTTTAAATGAATATCTTCAAACTTTAGATTGTGAAAAACATGTAATTTTAGGAATGATGGCAAATAAAGATCATGAAAAATATATATCTTACTTTAAAGATATTTCATCTTTAACCACTGTTGATATACCCAATCAGCCTAATGCAATTAGTGGAAAAAAATTGAAAGAAAAATTTAAAAATTTTCCAAATGTTCAATATAAAGAAAGCATTCAACAAGCAATTAAATCAATACCATTAAAAGAAAATGATTTGCTAATAATTACAGGATCTTTGTATTTAGGTGGTGAATTTTTAAATTTAAATTAAATATTCTTTTCTAAAAATTCTTTCATATGACTTTCAGGAACACCACCAACTTTTCTATCTACTTCTACGCCTTTTTTATAAATTATAACTGTTGGCACGCCTCTTATTCCTGCAGCACTTCCAGTATTTATTCCACCGTCCTCAATATCTGCATAATAAAAATCTGCTTTACTTTTGTACTCAACAGCTAATTTATCCATTATAGGTTTTAACGCCTTACATGGGCCACACCATGCAGCACTAAATTGAATTACCGAAACATCTTCATTTTTAATTTTGTTATCAAAATCTTCGTCTTTAAAATCTGTAAGCATATATCCTATCTATAATTATTATACTCAAAGTCAACTATGCTATTTCGTATTTTTTCTCAATTGACATAATAAATTGATTGATTTCATCTAGTTTTTTTAACTCTTCCTCATCATCTCTGTTTGAGGCTTGATCTCTTAAATAATCAATTTCGGTATAGGCCATATTTACTGTTTGCCATTTTTCTTTATTTTTACTTAAAATTCTACGAGCAATTTCACTTTTAATATTTTTGTATAAATCAGGTGGTAAAATTTGAGGCGCTTCCTGATAAATAATCTTTTGGCCAAACCAGCTACATCTTTTATCTTGAAATTTGTCTAATAGTCTCAATTTATCCTCCCAAGATGAGCTGTGCCAGGTTTTAAATAAAGCAGTATCCTTATTAGGAATAAACTTTTCATAAAGAGTTTCTTCGGGCAATAGATCCTCTTGAGTTTTAGTTTGTTCTTTTTCTTCTGCAGTTTCTCTATTTATAGTTTGAATATTTTTACAAAAGTTTTCGCTATTTCTCACTAACTGTGCTCTTTTTTTAATTGTCTCTAAATCTAACTCTGAATAGGGTTTTTGTTTTAAAGCAAACTCTTTGTCCAAAACTACTGGTGCTTTATTTGTTTTTAAAACTCTTAAAGCCTTCGGGCTGATTTTTTTTAAAGTATCTCTAAGTTGACTAACTGATAGATCTAATAATGGTTCAGGATCTCTTCTTAAATCCCAAAGGTATCCCCATGATGCATATGAAGGATGAAAAGCATGCTTTGGATGCAAAGTACAAGCAAGATACATCATATTTCTACCCTTTACATTTTCAAAAATAGAATAAACCCCATCATTTGTTAAAAGTGTTTCAACACTTGATTTTGTTGAAGTTTTTATAAATTTTTCCCAATTTTCTTTGTGCTTGTCTTTTATAATTCTTAAAACACGTAATGAGTTTAAAGCATCAACGTAAGCAGTATGACTCGCTGAAGTATCAAAACCCTGCATTCTAGATAATGACTCTAATGCAAGACTTGGATTACCTGCTTCTGTTAATTCTGTTTTTAAAGTCTCAGGATTTAATGTTTGGGCTGCTCTTGCAATATGAAGACCATCATGTTCTTGGTTAGGCGATGAATGAGTGGCGTAGGGGTATCGATTTCCTTTAAAAAAATTAAAATGAAACATTCTTCGATCGAAATTCAAATTTGACCAACCCATAAACATTGCTGGAGCACATTTTGAGAAAAAATTTTCAACTGCACCTAAAAAATCGTAATGTGAATAATTACCCTTGGTAAGTAAATCAATGCTTGTCGAATTTACTAATAAAGCTTTTGCACTCGGGACTTCTCCCTCCGGCATTCTACCCCTGATATTTAATTTTCCGATCTCCTTTAAATTTTTATCAACTACAACTGCTCCAACTTCAATAATAGATCCCCAAATAGTACTATTTGTTGTTTCTGTATCGTAAATTACTATTTTATCCATTATTTAAATTTTCATTAAATTTTTTTAATCTTCCTAAAAACAAGTTTTGATAAGTAATTAAATCAGAGCCTTGAATTTTAAATTCTTGGAATAAATTATCTACTGTGCAAACAAGTATAACACAAGAAGTGATATTTGAGTTATACACAATATTATGAGCTAATGAATAAGCTGAAGTTTGCAAGAACCAAGAATCTATATACTCAACTTTTTTTGGTTTATTACTTTGTTTAAAATCAATTATTGTTTCCTTTCCTTCATATACTCCAACACAATCAGCTGTGCCTGCATATTTTTCTGGATAATAAAGAGTACATTCAACTCCCCAAATCTCCTCTAATCTATTTTTTAAACCTTTCTCAATAATTTCTTTTGCCATCATTTTATATTGTTCTTTATCATCAAAAAAACTTAAGTTTTCTCTACCCAAAATGTAAGACTCTAAATAATTGTGCATCTGAGAACCTCTACTGCTTGCAGCTTTTGTAATTGCCTCAGCTTCTTTATATCCTGTTCTTTCTCGCCAATTTGCTAAAGCTGCTTTATCTTCTTCAGATTTAGTTGCATCAAGAATTGATGTAACACTTGGTAATTTTGTTTCTCCTAATAAATATCTTCTAACTCCATCTACGGTTGCTCTTGATGATGTAGGATAATTGTATTTCTTATTCCAACGCATGTGATTTCTTATAATCGTTATTAATGAAAAAAAGAAATTAATTTTTAAGCTGTTTGTTTCTTTCAACAAATTTTTCTACATTTTCTGTTTGAACAGCTTTCTCAACCTGCTCGGGATCTTTTATATTTTCTAAAGTTCTACTTATTGACCTAGCGTCTGTTCCAAACTTATCTACTACACTCATGGCTTCTTCTAATTTTTTTCTAAGAGTAATAATATTATCAAAGTGTTTACCAAATCTAGTTGTGATAGTTTTTAAATGATCATATATTTCTGTAGCTCCTTTTTGAACTTTTAGTGACTGAAAGCCCATATGTAAGGATTGTAAATAAGCTGAAAGAGTATTAGGGCCACAAATTACTATTTTATATTTTTTCATTAATTCTTGAGTTAATAATTCTTTAGTACTTGGATCTTGATATTCAGTTAATTCTTTATAAAGACTCTCAGTTGGTGAATACACTATTGCAAAATCTGTTGTTTTTGGTGGAACAATATATTTTTCCATGACACTTTTTGCTTTAGCTCTAAAAGCGCTTGCTAATTTTGTTCTAGCCTCAGCAACTGCTTTTTTATCATCTGCATCATAAGCATCTGTGATTGCTTTGAATTTTTCAACTGGAAAATGTGAGTCTACTGGAACCAAAACATTTCCTTGAAGTTTAATTGCAAATTCTACATTTTCACTAGTATCTTCTTTCATTTTAACATTTGTCATGAATTGAGATGCGGGTAATAAATCTTTGATTAAAGCATCTAATGAATACTCTGCGAGTGTTCCGTATTTCTTAACCCCTGCTAAAATTTTAGTAATCCCCTCTTGGCTTTGATTCAATAATTGTACTTGTTGATTAAAATTTCCGACTTTTTCATCTACCTTTGTCAAAGCTTCAGTCATGTCTTTTGTTACACCGGTTGAAAGTGCATTAAAAGATGTAGACATTGAACCTAGAGATGTATTGATTGTGGTATTTAAACTATCTTTCAACCTAACTATCTCAGTATTTAAATTTGCTATTTCTTCCGCTTCTTTGCTCTCACCTTTAGGTTTAGACCTAATATTTAGATACAAAATTGCTAATGTTGCTACTAGTAATAAAACTAAGATGATTAATAAAATTGTGTCCATGATTCGTAAGAAGTATTATAAGTGTTTTTTATGGAATTTTATCTAATTTTAAAAATTATATTTATAATAGCAATTTTAATAGCTATTTATGCTATATTCAGAAATTTAGATATTATCAAAATAATTCTCATTTATTTTAAAGACAAATTATTTGGAAAGTAAGTTAATTAAGTTTTTTATTCCTTTTTTTTTTATATTTTTCTTTGATGAAAAAATACATGCTTGAGACTTTAAAATTTCTCCATCTTTCAAAATTCTCAAATTATTAGCTTTCAATGTTTCACCTGATGAAGTGATATCAGTAATTAATTCTGCTGACCCTGTAAAAGGATATGCTTCAGTTGCACCAAGACTATCAACCAATCTAAATTGCGTAACACCTTTTGAAAATAAAAATTCTCTTGTTAAATTTGGATATTTGGTTGCAACCCTTAGTCTTTTTTTCTTTTTATCTCTAAATTCAAATGCAATTTCCTCAAGATCAGCAATTGTTTGAACATCAATCCATGGGTCAGGGATAGCAACGACTAAATTAGCTTTTCCAAAATTATATTTTTTTACAACATTAATCTTTTTTTGATTATTAATTTCACTCTCTTTGTATAAATCAAATCCTGAAAAACCAACATCTAAAGAATTATCACCTAGTCTCTCTATAATTTCTCTTGCGTGTAAATATAAAATTTTGATATTTTTTTTGTTTTTGATTGAACCAATTAAATCTCTTTCTCCCCTTTCTGAAATAAGAGTTAATTTTTTCTTTTTAAAAATTTTTAAAACATCTTTTCTTAATCTACCTTTGCTTGGAATTCCTATGTTTATTATATTATCCATGATTAATAATTTAAGTTTAGGGCAGCTCCTACTGCTGAAATCTGTGTTGTAGAACCTAAGTCGGAGATTAATTGATCATATCTGCCACCATTAATAACATTTTTAATTTTATTATTAGATTTAATATCAATTTTAAAAACCATACCTGTGTAATACTCAAGCTGTCTTCCAAAAGCGGTTGAAAAAATTACATTAAGTTTTGAAACTCTGTTATTTGATATGGGAAAATATTTTTGATCTACTGCAAGATTAATTTGATATTTTTTAAAAAATTTATTTAATTCTTGGGCAGCTTTGTTTATTGGACACTTAATTTTCAAAAATTCTTTAATAATTTTTGATACATTTTTACCTTTACTGGTACGTCTAGGATCTTTAATTTTATTATCAAATCTAGTTAAAATTTCCTCTATAGATCTACCAGCTATGATTGATGATTTATCATCCTTTAACATTTTCAAATAACGTTTTTTGTCAATTTCAACAATAGTTGGGTCTACATCTGAATTTGTCTCTAATCTTTTTAATAAATCATTAAAGTAATCCTCTCTCCAAAAGTGTCTATAAAGTCTTAACTTCCATCTTTTAGGGATATCTAATTTTGATATTAAAAGATTAAAAATCTCTACGTTTCCAAGAGTTAATTTTCCTGATGAATATTTTATATTTTTTAAGGAATTTAAAGATGTATTTATTATTTCTTTATCATCGATTTTTTCATTTTTTGAGCCGATGATTTCAAACCCTATTTGATCTCTAATTATTGAGTCTTTTTTATTATTAGATTTTCTATATGCCTGACCACTGTAAAATATTTTTTCTTTTCCTTTAAAATTATTTTCTAAGTATCGCAGGCATGAGACTATTGTTAAATCAGGGCGTAAACACAGTTCGTTTCCATTTTGATCAATAAACGAAAAAATAAATTTTCTAAAATTCTCACCTGATCTTTGAACAATATGATTTGTTTCAATTACTGAAGGTAATTCTATATACTTAAATCCTTTAGACTTTACAGATCTAAGGATTTTTTCAGATAAGTTTTTTAATTTCATTTACTAAGTCTGATTTTGGAATTGTTTGACTATTTTGTCCTTTAACACCTTTGAGATTTTTGATGGTAACTGTATTATCGTTAAACTCATTTTCCCCACATATAATGGCAACCGATAATTCACGCTTATTTGCTAAATCAAGTTGTTTACCAAGGTTTTTTTTAATACTCAAAAAAACTTCAGCATTAATATTGTTATCTCTTAACAGATCAACAATTTCATAATAATTTTTCAAATATTTTTCATCCATCACACAAACTAAAACTGGTTTTTGATCCTCCACTTTGATTTGATCTAACTGCATTAATGCAAATAACAATCTGTCTACACCAAAACTGATTCCTGTCCCAGGAACATCAACCCCTCTAAACCTTGAAATAAGTTTAGCATAAGATCCTCCTGAACAGATGCTGCCTAACTCTATTTCCTTGCCATTGTTGTTAGTGACTTTAAAATTTAAGTTTGTTTCTACAATAAAATCTGAATAATAAGCGAGTCCTCTCACTATAGTAAAGTTTGTTTTAACTTGTTTTAAATTTGATCCATATCCAATAACTTCAAATACATCCTCTAATTCTTTTATTCCTTCTTGAGATAAAGGGTTTTTTAAAGTTTCTTTTAATTCTTTTAAATCTTTTATTTTTAGAAAATTTAATATTTGTGCTGCTTGATCATTTGATAATTCAGCCCCTTTGGTAATAGCTCCACTTTTATCTTTTCTTTCCTTTTTAAGTAAGTCTTCAACTCCTTTTAATCCAAATCCTGGTTTATCAAGCTTATCAATAGCCCGAATGACTTTAATTTGTTTTTCTTCAGAAATCTTTAATTCGTCAATTAGTCCTTGAACTATTTTTCTATTACTTACATTAATTGCAAATTGATCTTTGTTTAATCCACAATCAAATAATGTGCTTGATATTAAATTACAAAGCTCTGCATTTGCTTGGGCAGGATTAACATTTCCAATAATATCAAAATCTGCTTGCATAAATTCTCTATATCGACCATTTCCAGCCTTTTCATTTCTGAACACATTCTGAATTTGATATCTCTTAAAAATTGATGGAAGTTCTTGATTGTTTTGAGCATAAAATCTTGCTAGTGGGCTTGAAAGATCATAGCGAAGAGTTATGCTTTTATCTCCATCATTAAATGAAAATACATCAGACATAGGATTGGCCTCATCTTCTGCAAGAAAAGATCCTATATTTTCACTTATTTCGAACGAAGGTGTCTCTAAAGCTTCTGCTCCAAACTTAATAAAATTTTTCTCAATAGCTTTTAAAAGCTTTTTTTTGAGAAGGAGTTTTTTATCCCAACGATCTTCAAATCCTGAGGGTAACCCAGGCACTAATTTATTTTCTTTGCTCATTTTTTGGTACCCGGGCTGAGAATCGAACTCAAACTTAAAGTTCCACAAACTTTCGTGCTAACCGTTACACCACCCAGGCATTCCTTGTTTTTATATTATTTTTGTGTGAATTAAAATTATATTATAAATAAATAGCCTACAGGCTATGAAAACAAATTCTATGAGAATTGTTTGAAGCTACTTTAAATGTAATATTTATAATCATGGGGGTCTTTTTAGACAAAAAATTAAATTATTCAACCTTTAAAAGATAAAGGACGTTAGTCTTTTTTTTAAGAAAAACGTCCCTTAAAATTTAAAACTAATCTATTTTTTTCAAATTTACTGCTGATGGGCCTTTTGGACCATCTTCAAGTGTAAACTCTATTTTATCTCCCTCGTTAAGATGTCTCATCCCTGCAGCTTTTACTGCACTTGCATGAACAAACACATCTTTTTCTTTGTCTTCTCTTTCGATAAATCCAAAGCCTTTTTTACCATTGAACCATTTTACAGTTCCTTTTAATGTACTCATCTTCTTTCTTCGTCCTTTAGTTATTTATTTATTCCAAATGTTAATTTTATTTTTTTTTAATTTCAAGATTTTTTGGTGGTGCCTCGGGAAGGATTCGCACCTCCGACACAAGCCTTTTCAGGGCTCTGCTCTACTCCTGAGCTACCGAGGCAAAAATTTAACCCCTAAAGATTATTCTGCCTTTTGTAAGGTCATAAGGCGTCATTTCTACTGTCACGTTATCACCTTGCAATACTCTAATTCTGTTCTTTCTTAACTTACCCGCTGTATGAGCTGTAACAACATGGCCATTTTCTAACAAAACACGAAATTGGGCATTCTTTAGAATTTCTGTTACCTTGCCTTTAAATTCAAGTAAATCTTGTTTTGACAAATTTATTTTCTCCTAATTCTATTTTTTACAGATTGAGCATGTCCTGCTAACCCCTCATAATTTGCAAGAGTTATAACTGATGGCCCAAGACTTTCAATACCCTTTTTTGATAAGTTTATATATGAAATTCTTTTATAAAATTCGTTAACATTAATTCCACTTGAATACTTTGCAGAGCCATTTGTTGGTAGAACATGATTTGATCCAACATTATAATCTGTCATTGCCATTACAGCATATTTTCCAAGGCAAATTGATCCAGCATTTTTAATTTTCGAAACAATTGACTTATAGTTTTTTACATTTAGTTCTAAGTGTTCAGGTGCAATTTTATTTACAACATTTATTATTTCTTTATCTGAATTAATGTGAATTAAAATTCCATTTTTAGTTAAACTTTTTTTTGCTATTGAAGTTCTGGGTATATTGTTAAGTTGTCTAATAATCTCACTTTTAACTTTTTGAATAATTTGTTTGTCTTTTGAAATTAAAATGCATTGAGCGAGATCATCATGCTCTGCTTGAGCAATAAGGTCACTAGCAACCCATTCAGGATTTGAAAACTTATCACAAACTATTGTCACTTCAGATGGGCCAGCTGTCATTCCTTCAATTCCAACATCTCCAAAAACTTCTTTTTTTGCAGCTGCTACATAAGAGTTACCAGGTCCAACAATTTTATTTACCCTTTGAATTTTTTTGGTCCCATAAGCTACAGCTGCGATTGCTGATGGGCCACCAATTGAATAAATTTCTTTTATTTTACATTTTTGAGCTGCATAAAGAACTGCTGGATTTTGTTTTCCTTTATAACACGGATTAATCATAACTATTCTTTTAACACCAGCAACAATTGCCGGTATAGCATTCATCAAAACACTGGAAGGATATGAGGCTGTTGAACCGGGAACATAAATTGCCACTGACTCTAATGGTAAATACTTATAGTCAATTTTATTTTTTAATTTATCTGTATACGAGATATTTTTAAATTTTTGAAGCGAATGAAATTTGTAAATTCTTTTGTAAGCAATATCAATTGCTTTTCTGACTTTTGGATTTAGAGATTTAATTGATTGAGTTATTTGTTTATAGCTTGGTGTAATAATACTATTTTTATTAAATTTTTTTTCATATTTTATTATAGCTTTATCTCCATTCTTTCTCACATCTTTGATTATTTTAATTACAGAAACTGAATTAGACTGAACTTTCATTTTTCTTTTTGAAAGCAAAATATCTAATTTTTTTTCAAAATTCTTAATATTGTTATTTAATATTTTCATAACTATTTAATTTCACTTTGGTCTTCAAGTCTGACTTCTATGGTCTCTGTATTTAATACAATATAAGCATTATTGTTAAAGATAAGATTTATTTCATAATCATCATTATTTTTCAAATAATCTATTCCGATCAACTCTAAAATCATTTCTTGGTTTAATTGATTAATGTTCTTAGATTTTACATTATCAACAAAGTCAAACCTACAAATGCTATTAATTTTTTTATCTTCTTGATCAGATTCAATCTTAATTCTTTCAATTGATAATAAAAAAACTTTATTAGATTTAAGATATTTGATCCCTGCGATTTTAACCTTTGATCCTGATGTGCAAGCTGAGATCATTTGCAATCCTTCCTGATCATTCGCGATTATTTTGGCAAGATACTTGGTCACTATTTTATTCTTTTTATTTTAACACCAATTTTTTTTAATTTAGTTTCAATTTTTTCATATCCTCGATCTAAATGATAAATTCTATTAATAAGAGATCTACCATTAGAAACTAAGGCTGCCAACACCAAAGCAACCGATGCTCTTAAATCACTAGACATCAATTCTGCACCAATGAATTTGGTATTTCCATCAATTGTTGCTTTGTTATTTTTGATATCTATTTTTGCCCCAAGTCTTTGAAGTTCTGCAACATGCATGAACCTATTTTCAAAAATACTTTCAGTTATTGAACTTTTTCCAATTGCTTTGCACATTAAGATCATTAATTGAGCTTGAAGATCAGTTGGAATACCAGGAAACTCTTTTGTTTTAATATTTTTAATCGATCTGATCTTTTTTGGTCCTTTAATAAAAATTTTATTATCAGCTAATTTGACTTTAGCACCAAATTTTTTTAATAATTCTAACTCTGTATTTATTATCTTAGGGTCCAGACCTTTAATTTCTAAGTTTCCTTTAGTTAACGTTGCTGCTACACAAAAGGTACCTGCTTCAATTCTATCAGCCATCACTGAATACTGAATTTGATTCAAATTACTTACTCCTTTAATTCTGCATGTTCTACCCAACCATTTGATGTTTGCACCTGCCAAATTTAAAAAGTTCGTAAGATCTTTAATTTCAGGCTCTATTGCACAATTTTTTAAAATTGTTTTTCCTTTTGCAATGCAAGCTGCTATTATAGAATTTTCTGTCGCTCCAACACTAATCTTGGGAAATTTTATAATTCTTCCTACAAGTCTTCCTTTAGATTTTGCTAAAATATATCCATCTTTAATTTCATAATTCATACCAAGTTTTTTTAGAGCCTGTAAATGGTAATCTACTGGTCTTGCGCCTATCAAACATCCGCCAGGTAACGAGGTTTTAGATTTGTGGTATTTTGCGATTAAAGGTCCTAAAACTAAAATAGAACCTCTCATTGTTTTTACAAGAGAATAACTTGCAAAAGTTTTCATTTTTTTTCTATTAATAATTTTTGCTGTCTTTTTATCTTTAGATTGGATTATTTTTGAACCAAGAGATCTTAATAAGTTAAGCATTGTATTTATATCTCTTACTCTTGGTAAATTTTTTATAATTACAGGTTGATCAAATAATAAAGTTGCAGCTAATATTGGTAGTGAGGCATTTTTTGAACCTGAAACTAAAACCTTACCCTTGACTCTACAAGGACCATCTATCAGAAATTTATCCATAAACTACTTTTTTATCTTAGCCACCTGAATAGTGGTTTGTCCCTGATATTTACCGTTCTTTGATTTATAAGTTGTTTCTGGCTGAGTATCTGATTTAAAAAATAAAAATTGTGCGATGCCCTCATTGGAATAGATTTTTGCAGGATTAGGAGTGGTGTTACTTAATTCAATTACAATGTTTCCTTCAAATTCATTTTCAATTGGAGTTACATTACAAATGATACCTGTTCTTGCATAAGTGCTTTTCCCAACACATATGCACAGGACATCTTTTGGTATTCTAAAATATTCAACCGTTTTTGCTAATACAAAAGAATTAGGTGGAATAATACAATGGGGCCCTTTTCTCTCAATGAAGTTATCATCAGAAAAATTTTTAGGATCTACCAAAGAGCTATTTACATTAGTAAATATTCTATATTCATCAGATATTCTCACATCATAGCCCATACTGCTTAATCCATATGATATTTTACCTTCAGAAACTTGATGATCTAAAAATGGTTCAATCATATTATGTTCTTTACACATTTTTTTTATCCAAGAGTCAGGTTGAATCGACATTATTTATTTTTTCTTTTTTTTTGAAAAATTTTTCTTTTCTTTAAGTTTTTTCTAAGCGCTAAACTTAAACGCTTATTTTTATCTTTTGTGTTCATTCTTTATTTGGATTAGTGAGAAAATCTAATGTTATGGGTTTTGAAGTATCTAAAACTTTTTCTTTTTCTTCATCTAACTTAGGACCTTCTTTTGCTAATCTTTTTGCTTTTTTTTCAGCAAGCTTTTTTTCTCTCTTAGCTTGTTTTTCCATAAGCTTAGCACTTTTTGTTGATTTATAATCGTAATGAATACCCATAAAATTTCCTTGCTTAGATATAAATCATATTGATCAAAAAATTAAGGCAATAATTTGAAAAAAATGCTTTATTATCAATAAAATACAATTTGTAATAATTGCTCCTGTAGTTAAATGGCATAACAAGTCCTTGGTAAGGACTAGTTCCCTGGTCAGTACAGGGTGGGAGCACCATTAATTTCTATAAAATAATTTTCTAAGAAAAATTGTTATCAAAATTAAGGTAAAAAAACCTAAAATTGGAAAATATATTTCTGGTAAAAATATTATATCAACAATTGTTGGTACATCTACATTTTGATCTATAACTTTTTCTAAGCCACTTCCAATAGAGACAACTAAAAAAATTTGAGGAATAATTCCTATAAAAGTTGCAAAGAAAAAATTACCCACTCTTACGTTAAAAATTGTTGGTAAAATACAACTAAGTTGCCAGGGTATTCCTCCTATAAATCGATATATTAGTAAATAAAAAAATTCTGAATTCTTAAATTTAATCTCAAGATTTTTGTATTTGTTCAAAAATTTTTCTCTAATTAAATCTTTTAAAAAATAATTGCCAAATATATATAAAAATGTTGCACCTATGCTTAAACCTAAAACAACAACCAAGGTTCCAATCCATTTTCCAAAAATAAAACCACCCAGAAGAGCAATTGGAGATCCAAAGCCTAAAAATGGAAATACCCATAATATTGTTAAAATTAAAAAAAATAAAAAGACCAAAAATAAATTAGAATTTTTAAGGTTTAAAAAATACGATCTATTTTCCCTTATAAAATCATAAGATGTTATTTCAATAAGGCTAAATTTTGAAAAAAATAAAAATAAAAATAAAGTTATTAAAATTAAGTAAGATAAACCTATGAATAATTTAGTTTTTTTAGCTTTTTCCATAATTGTTTAAGGTATTAATAAAATCTTATATTTGCTATTTATATATTTAATTACTATAAAGAGCGAAATTTTATTTAAAATTTACCACATTTATGAAAAGAACATATCAACCATCTAAAATCAAAAGAGCGAGAAAACATGGTTTTAGGTCAAAAATGAAAACCAAGGGTGGAAAAAAACTTTTAGCGAGAAGAAGAGCAAGAGGAAGAAAATCATTAACTGTATCTGGCTAAAGTAATGAGAAGCAAAATAGTTGCTCTTTCCAAAAACGAAGAATTTAAAACACTTCTTAAAAAGAAAAAAATATCCAACAAGTATGTTACAATTTTTTTTGGTATTTTAGATAATAAAAATAACAATAAATTAAACATTTCATTTGTTGCCAAAAAAAAAATAGGAAATGCTGTTAAAAGAAATAAAATAAAAAGACGTCTTAGAAACATTATGAATGACGCAATTAGAAAAATATCAATAAAACTTCACTATTCATATCTTGTTATTGCTAAGCCAACTGTGCTAAATAATGAATTTAATAATATAAAAGAAAGTCTATTTCAGGATTTTAAAAAAATAAAATAATGAACATTTTTACCTATCTCTTAATTAAGGCCATAAAAATTTACAAATTTTTAATTAGTCCACTTCTTGGAAATTCTTGCAGATATCTACCAACATGTTCAGAATACAGTATCGATGCATTAAAAACTTATGGTTTTTTTAAAGGTATTTTTTTAAGTATAAAAAGAATTTTATCGTGTCATCCTTGGGGAAGTGGTGGTTTCGATCCAGTTAAAAAAGAGATGAAGGTTAAGAAATAATGGACTCAAAAAATATAATTGCAGCAATTGCGTTATCTTCAGCAGTAATTGTTCTTTATTCGTTGTTTTTTGTGCCAGAACAATCAACCTCAAAACAAAATTTAGCCGAAAAAAATAAAATTGAACAAAATTCAGATACACCAAGTTTGGATGAAAAAGAGAGTTTAATTCAAATTTCAAGAGAAGATGCATTAAAAGAAAATGAAAGATTAATATTTGAAAATAATAATATTATAGGATCCATATCATTAAAGGGTGCCTCAATAGATGATTTAACTTTTAAAAATTATAAAATTAATCTCAATGATGAGAAAAAAGTAACTTTATTAGGACCAAGAAATATAAGTGAAGGTTATTTAATAGAAAGTGGATTTGTTACAACCGATAAAAACATTGACATTCCCGATTCTGATACAGTTTGGTCAATAATTGGTAATAACAAGTTGACAGATCAAAATCCTATAAAACTTTCTTGGACAAACGATCAAGGAATTACATTCGAGAAACAAATATCTTTAGATAACCAATATTTATTTACAATTAAACAAATAGTAAAAAATAACACTAATAAAAAATATGACTTTTATTCTTATGGGCAAATTATTAGAAATCAAATCCCAGATATAACTGATTTTTATATTCTTCATGAAGGTTTAATTGCTACTTTAGATGATGAATTAATTGAAGAAGACTATGATGATATTCAAGAAAAAAAGTTCACAAAAGTTGCCCAAAAGGGATGGTTAGGAATTGGTGATAAATATTGGATAACATCATTAATCCCTCCTAGAGATAAAGAGTTTAAAACAACGTTTGATTATAAAAAAAAGTTTAGAGCAAATTTTATAGCTACCGAGCCATTAACATTAAATGAAAATAGTTCGATTGAAGAGGAATTACAAATCATTGTTGCTGCCAAAAGGGTAGATGTAATCGATGGATATGCAGAAAAATTAAAAATAGATAAATTTGATTTGGTTATCGACTGGGGTTTTCTTTACTTTATTACTAAGCCACTTTTTTTTGGGATTGATTATTTCTTTAAACTTTTTGGAAATTATGGTTTAGCAATTATAGCTATTACAATTTGTATTAGATTGGCTTTTTTTCCATTAGCTAATTTTTCTTTTAGAAGTATGGCAAAAATGAAGGCACTTCAACCTGAAATGGTGAGATTAAAAGAACTTCACAAAGATGATAAAATGAAATTACAGCAAGAAATGATGGCTCTTTATAAAAAAGAAAAAGTTAATCCGATGTCAGGATGTCTACCTATACTTGTTCAAATACCAGTTTTCTTTGCACTTTATAAAGTTTTATTTGTAACCATTGAAATGAGACAAATGCCATTTTATGGTTGGATACATGACTTGAGCGAACGTGATCCCACAAGTTTATTTAATTTGTTTGGATTATTACCATATGATGTACCATCCTTCTTGGTTATAGGCGCTTGGCCAGTGGCTATGGGAGCTTCTATGTGGGTACAACAAAAACTTAATCCAGCACCAACGGATGCTATGCAGGCCAAAATTTTTGCATTCTTTCCACTTTTTCTAACCGTAATACTTGCGCCATTCCCTAGTGGACTAGTTATTTATTGGACAGTAAATAATATTTTAACTATGGCCCAACAAGTATTCATCATGAAGCGAACAACAGTTAAAACTGTAACTTAATGTCGAAGATTACAGAGGAAGAAATTAAAAAAATCTTACCACTTAAAGGCCCCTCTTTTGAAGAAGTAAAAAATTATCTAGAAAAATATAATGATGAATACATAGTTATTAAATGTGGTGGTAGTCTTTTAGTTGATAAAGATTTATTTGATAATTTTATAAATGATATTTCAATACTGAATAGATTGGGTTTTATTCCTATAATAATCCATGGTGGTGGTAAGAGAATTTCTGCCAAATTAAATGACGCTGGGATTAAGAGTAATTTTATTAATGGCTTAAGAGTTACAGATAAAAAATCTATCGATATTGTTGAGAATGTTCTCAATAATTTTAATGAAGAAATAACAATGTCTTTGAAAAATAATAACTGCAACAGCCAAGGTATAACAAATAAGCATAATAATATTTTAATTGTTGAAGAAGAAAACAAAGAACTGGGTTTCGTTGGTACTCCAAAAGAAATAAACAAAACAATTATTGAAAAAATAGTAAAGGAAAAAAAGGTTCCTGTAATAGCCCCTTTGGGATTGGATAAAAATAACCAAGTTTTTAATATCAATGCTGATACAGCTGCAGGTGCTATTGCAAAAAAACTCAATGCTAGACGATTAATTATTATGAGTGATGTTAAAGGAGTGTTAGATAATAATAAAAAATTAATAACTGAGATCAATACTGTAAAAATTAATGAATTGATAAAAAATGAGACCATAAGTGGTGGAATGATACCAAAAATAAAAAACTGTTTAGATGTTGCAAGTAATGGTGTTAAAGGGGTCTGTATTATAGATGGACGCTTAGATCACTCAATTTTATTTGAGTTGCTCTCGAACGCTGGATCTGGAACCTTGATTAGGGAATAAATGAAAGAATTGACTGAAATAAAGTATTGGATATTTGATTTAGATAATACTCTTTATAGTGGACAAACTAAAGTTTTTTCAGAAGTTGATAAGAAGATGTCTTCATTCATTTCAAAAAAATTTAATGTTGATTTAATTGAGGCTAAAAAAATCCAAAAAGAATATTTTTATGAATATGGAACAACACTATCTGGATTAATGAAAAAAAAAGATGTTAATCCCAATGAATTTTTAGAATTTGTACATGATATTGATATATCTTGGCTACCAAAAGATAAAATTTTGAGAGAAGAATTAATAAAAATTAAGGAAAAAAAATATATATTTTCCAATGGTTCTCATGACCATATTAAAAATGTTACAAAACAATTGGGTATTAATGATTTATTTGATGGAGCTTTTGATATAACTGATGCAAATTTTGTTCCAAAACCTCATTTAGATCCTTACAAAAAACTAATTGAAAAATTCAAATTAGACCCAAAAAAATCTATTTTAATAGAAGATATTGCGCACAACCTAAAACAGGCAAAGAATTTAGGAATGAAAACTTGTTGGCTCAGAAATGATGAGGCTTTTGCAAAAAAAGATGCTGATAAGCCATACATTGATTATAAGATTAATAACTTGCCTTCTTTTCTTCAAGAAATTAATGTATTAAAAAACAACTAATCAATAAATTATGAGTATTGAAAAAATTATAAATGATGCTTGGGAAAATAAAGATCAAGTAAATCAAAATTCAGAAAAATCACTAAAAGATGCTGTAAATCAAATTATTAATGATTTAGATAGTGGTAAATCAAGAATTGCTGAGAAGATTGATGGGAATTGGGTAACTCACCAGCATCTCAAAAAAGCAATTATGCTTAGTTTTAGGATGTATCCAATGGAAAATTTAAATGGTCCATATAGCAGTTGGTATGACAAAGCTCATTTACTTAAAGGAAAAACTGCTGGATGGACAAAAGAAGATCATGAAAAAGCCGGTTTTAGAATGGTGCCTAATTCTCCAGTAAGAAAGGGATCTTTCGTAGGCAAAAATGCGGTTCTTATGCCTTGCTATGTAAATATTGGGGCATATATCGATGAAGGAACAATGATGGATACTTTTAGTCGTGCTGGAAGTTGTTGTCAGATAGGAAAAAATTGCCACATATCAGCTGGAACTGGTGTTGGGGGTGTATTAGAACCCGCTCAAGCACTACCAACAATTATTGAAGACAATGTTTTTTTAGGAGCGATGTCAGAAGTTGTTGAAGGTGTAATAGTTGGTGAAGGTTCTGTTTTGAGTATGGGAATGTACATTGGCCAATCAACTAAAATTGTTAATAGAAAAACTGGTGAGATATCTTATGGAAAAATCCCACCTTATTCAGTGGTAGTTCCTGGGTCATTACCAGATAAAAAAAATCCTACAGCACCATCTTTGTATTGTGCAGTAATTATTAAGCAGGTTGATGAAAAAACGAGATCAAAAACATCTGTTAATGATCTTTTGAGAGATTAAACATGTCAAAAATTAATGAATTACAACTAGCTAAGGAGCTAATTAAATTTCCTTCTATTACTCCGGTTGATGCTGGCGTCATGAAATTTTTAGAAAAAAAATTAAAGAAATTAGGTTTCAAAACAAAAATAATTGAATTTAAAGAAAAAAATTTTAAACCTGTTAAAAATTTGTATGCAAAAATAGGAAACAAAGAACCTAATTTTTGTTATGCGGGACATTTGGATGTTGTTCCTCCTGGAAACTTAAATGATTGGGTAGCCAATCCATTTAAACCAACTATTAAACAAGGTCATCTAATTGGTAGAGGGGCAAATGACATGAAAAGCTCAATTGCAGCTTTTGTTTCAGCAGTTAGTATTTTTTTAAACAAGAATCATAAATTTAATGGATCAATTAGTTTGTTAATTACAGGTGATGAAGAGGGTGATGCAATTAATGGAACAAAAAAGGTTGTTGATTATCTAAAAAAGAAAAAAGAGAAAATTAGTTTCTGTTTAGTTGGAGAACCTACAAACCCAAATAAATTAGGTGAAATGATAAAAATAGGACGTAGAGGCAGTTTAACTGGAAAGCTTATTATAGATGGCATTCAAGGACATGTTGCCTATCCTCAAAGAGCAAATAATCCCTCTACAACTATTGTTGAGATTTTAGATGAGTTAAAAAATATTAAATTTGATAGTGGAACAAAAGATTTTCAGCCAACGAATTTAGAAGTGACAAGAATAAACATTAATAATAGTGCTGATAATGTTATTCCTGGATCTGCTGAAGCTACGTTTAACATTAGGTTCAATAATAAACACTCATCAAGTTCTATCAAAAAAAGAATTGGTAAAATTTTAAAAAAGATAAGTAAAAAAAATAAATCAAAATTTAAAATAGAGTATAGGGTTTCTGGAGAAGCTTTTTTGACAAAACCGAACAATATTACGTTTATGATTCAAAATATTATAAAAAAAATTACAAAAATTAAGCCTAAGCTTTCTACAACAGGAGGAACTTCAGACGCTAGATTTATAAGAAAAATTTCTCCATGTTTAGAATTTGGACTTGTGGGTAAAAATATGCATAAGGTTAATGAGTCCGTTGCATTAAAAGATTTAAAAAATCTTTCTAAAATTTATCATAATATTTTACAAAAATACTTTAAGTGAAAACAGGGTTAATCACTTCAGATACATTCCAAAATCATGACACAGGACCAGGCCACCCTGAACAAATAGCAAGAGTTTCTGTAATTATAGAAAATTTTAAAAAATTAAATAACCAAAATATTTTGTGGAAAAAACCATCAATAATTTCAGATGAAATTATTAAAAACACTCACGACTCGAGATATGTTGATTTAGTAAAAAATTCATTTCCAAATAAGGGTTTTTCATCATTAGATGGTGATACAATTATTTCACCCGGGAGTAAAAATGCTTCATTTGATGCTGCGGGCTCAATAATTGCAGCAATAGATGGTGTACAAAATAAAGAATTCAAAAATGCCTTTTGTTGTGTTCGCCCACCAGGACACCATGCAGAAAAAAATAAAGCAATGGGTTTTTGTATTTATAACAATGTTGCAATTGGAGCACATTATTTAATCAATAAATACAATTATAATAGAGTGGCAATATTAGATTTTGATGTTCATCATGGTAATGGAACACAAGATATCTTTTATGAAAATGAAAATGTTTTATTTATATCAACACATCAATATCCTTATTATCCAGGATCTGGTTCTGAACAAGAAAAAGGGAAATTTAATAATATCAAAAATATTCCATTGCCAGCGGGAACAAATTCAGAGGGATATTTTAATGCCTTTGAGCATGCTCTTAAAAAATTGAAAGAATTTAAACCAAAATTTATTCTTATTAGTGCAGGATTTGATGCTCATAAAGATGATCCATTGGCTCAAATTAAACTTGAAACAGAAGATTTTTACATCATCACAAAAAGAATACTAGAGATATCAAAGAAGTTCTGTAATGGCAAAGTTGTTTCTATTCTTGAGGGTGGATATGATTTACAGGCACTGCAAGATAGTACTAAGAGACATGTTGATGCATTAATAGAATTCATTTGATAAAAATCTAATTCATTATAGATAACTCTGATGAAGTTATACAAAATAAAAAAATCTAAAATTGATAATAAAGGCCGTGGTCTCTATGCAGCTAAAAATATTAAAGAAGGAACAAAAATAATTGATTATAAAGGAAAAATTATTACCAACAAAGAAGTTGATGAATCTAACAAGTATGACAATGATAAACCAATTTATTTATTTACTTTAAATAAAAGATACACTTTAGACGGAGATTTTGCATGGAATACAGCAGGCTTAATTAATCATAGCTGCAACCCTAATTGTCAATATGATGGCAAGGGTCTTAAAATATGGATTACATCAATAAGAGATATTAAAAAAGGTGAAGAATTTACTTGTGACTATGGTTTTGGTTACGATGAAGATTATAAGCAATTTCCATGCAAGTGTGGAGCAAAAAATTGTTGTGGTTACATCATTCGAGAAGAGTCAAGGTGGAGAATAAATAAAAAATTTGCAATGAGTAACAAAAAAAAGTTAATAAATAATTCTAGATAAAAATAAGCCTTCAGGAGGAGCTGGCGGAGCACATAATATTCTCTTTTTGGACTTCATTACACTTTCAAATTTTTTTAATGACCATCTTTCTTCTCCCAAATATTTTAAACAACCAACCATTGAACGAACCTGTTGTTGTAAAAAAGATTGAGATCTAAATTCAATTTCAATTTTATTTTTTGAAGACTTAATTTTTACTAATTTCATTGTTTTTATTGGACTTTTAGCTCTACAGCTAGAGGCTCTAAAAGTTGAAAAATCATTAGTTCCAATTAATTTTTTAGCACCTTTTTTCATAGCTATTAAATTGAGTTTTTTCATAACGTGCCAGCATTTATTCTTTTCTATAACTGGTCCACTTAGACGATTAATTATTATATATTTATATATTCTCATTTTAGCTGAAAACCTCGCATGGAAATTATTATTCTTTTTTTTTATTAAAAGAATTGCAACCCCTTCTTTATTTAAAAAATGATTGATTGATTTGAGAAATTTTTTTGTTTGAATTATTTCAGTTTTGCAGTCGAAATGTGCGGATTGTTCTAAAGCATGCACACCCGTGTCAGTTCTACCCGACCCTGATAATATAATTTTTTCCTTCAGGAGTTTTGAAATTTTTTCCTGAATAAGTCCTTGAATTGTTTTTCCTTTTTTTTGAATTTGCCAGCCTCTAAAATTAGTACCAACATACTCAATTAATATTTGATATCTAAACATTTGATATTATAGAACCCTTTTTAATTTGCGATCCAAGCATAAACTCGCCAATTTTTTGAGGTTTTTTTCCTTGTCTTTGAATTTCAATAATTTTAATTGATTTATTGTTGTTACAAGCAACTTCTAATTTATCAGATATTACTTCACCAGCTTGACCAATACCATTTCCTATTTCAGCTTTTAAAATTTTATATCTCTCTCCATGAAAATTAAAAAATGCACCTGGAATAGGAAATAAGCCATTTATTTTTCCAATAATAATTTTAGCTTCATCATTCCAATTAATTTTACCTTCATTTTTATCTATTTTTTTTGCATATGATGCTTTTGTATGATCTTGATTAACAAATTTTGCTTTATCCTCTAATATATCATCCATGTTGTCTAAAATTTTTTCTGCTGCAAGATTAGATAATTTTTCTGAAACTTCTTGAGCGTTATCATTATTATGTAATTTAATTTTATAAACATTACTAACAGGTCCACTATCTAATTTTTCTTCAATTTTCATAACACTTATGCCTGTCTGCGTATCTAAATTCATTATTGATCTTTGGATTGGTGCAGCTCCTCTCCAATTAGGAAGTATTGATCCATGAATATTTATAAAACCTTTTTTTGTTAGAGTTAAAAAATTTTTTGGGATAATTTGTCCATATGCAACTACGATAGCAAGATCAGCATTCAAATCTTTTAAAAACTGATATTCCTCTTTATTATTCTGTAGAGTTTTTGGAGATCTAAAATCTATATTTAATGTTTCAGAAATATTCTGGATTGGTGATTTATTAATTTTATGTCCTCTATTAGATTTCTGAGGGGGTTGAGTATACACTACAGAAATTGGGTAACCATTTTGATATAATGATTTTAAAATAGGTACAGCAAATAACGGTGTGCCCATAAAAATAATTTTTTTTGACATTAACTAAATAACTATCTGATTAGATTTATTTTTTGATAGTTTTTTAATAATTATTGATTTTTTTAATTTTGATAAATAATCGATAAAAAGAATTCCTTCTAAATGATCCATCTCATGTTGAATGCAAGTAGCTAAAAGACCTTCAGCTTTTAATAACTGTTTGTTTCCATTATAATCTAAATATTCAATATCACAATTTTTTGGTCTCTCGATTTCAGCGAATTGATTAGGAACTGATAAACATCCTTCTTCATATATTGATTTTATTTTATCTTTATTTTGAATCACTGGATTAACAAAATATCTTGGTTCTTTTTTATTTTCATCCTTGCTTATATCCATAACTATAATTCTTTTAGGGATGCCAATTTGAATAGCTGCTAAACCTATGCCATTTGCAGCATACATTGTTTCTAACATATCATCCATTAGTTGCTGCTCCTCTTTACCAACTCTATCCACTGGTTTAGAGATTTGTCTTAGAAGCTTATTTGGTTCTGTAAGAATACTTTTAACTGCCATATAAAAGATATCTTAATATATTTTTTAGACTTTTAAAGGCAGAACTTTTAGTAATATCTTGTTTCTTATCCAATCAATATTTAATTTATTGAGAGTAGTAACTATAAAATAAATAGTGTCTTCGTCTATTCTCTCGATTTTATCTTGACCAATAATTTCGGCAATTCTTAAAAGTGCAAATCCACTTTCATTATTATTAATCATTATCTGTATATCCGATGGAATTTCATTTTCATTAATTTTATATAAATCACTATATTTTTCAGAAATTTCAACTCCATCATATTTTAATGACTCTAAAAATATAATATCTTTTTTTGATAAAAAATATTTCTTATTTTTTTTTATCTTTTTTAAGAAATTATTTGTATCTCTAGATATTTTTGATTCTGAATAATCTCCATTAAAATAATTTATGAGTTTAGATTGATGAATTATATCGTTATTGAATTTAATCTTTTTATCATCTTGTTTTTCAATAAGGATATTAGTGTAATAAAAGCTTGTGAGATTATCTGGTATATCAGTTGGATTAATGTTTTCTAAAAAAGTTTTAAGCTCTAAATCAAAAGCTTTTCCCAAATCATCATTTTCAAAAGAGTCTTTTAATATTTTTAACAATTTTAATTTTTCAACCATTTCTGACTCGAGTAAAATTTTTTGATAAACTAAAGCTCTACCTTCAATATTAGATAAAGTTTTATAAACATCCTTTGCGTTTAAAAGTTGATTAAAATTAAATTGAAATCTTTGGTATAAAGCAAATAAATCTTTTTCAGGATAATTTTTATCATGGACAGCTTTTTCAATAGTGGAGATTTTTTCAATTTCAGCAATATCAATTTCTTTAAAGGAGTCTAATAAATTTGCTGAAGCAAGATATTTCCAAATTATCTTTTTAGTTTTTTCACTCGGCTCAAATTTAAAGTTAGGATTTGTTTGATGAGCTAAATAAAAATCAAAAATTGATTTTTCTGAAATTGAGTTATCAATTTTAGAAGTATATCTTAATAAATAATTAATCTTTTTTTCAAAATATTCATCCTTAAAACCTAACTCCTTATTAATATCTAAAATTAATTGGGCTTCTTCTCTTTTATCATTTTTTATTAAACAATAAATGTTGAACTTTGATAAATATTCATCTGTAAGTAATTCTGTATTTTTAAGAAATATCTCACAAGCTTTATCAATATTTGTATTTGATAAATGTTGATCTACTACAAATTTTGATAATTCAGGGTGCAAATTTATGGCTTGGTTTTTTACTAAATATTCCTCAATTAATTCCAAGTTAGAATTTTTTATTAACCAGTCTGATTTAAACTTTAAAAATTCTTTCTCAGAAATATTTTTTTGTGGATGATAAGCGTTTGTCAAAAGTGAAATATTAATAATTTCAATTGCATCTTGAGAAAAATTCATCTTATTTAATTTAGTAAATAGTGCTTTTAATTGATCTCCGTCTGAGTTAGACCACATATTAATATTTAAGTCATAATCCTCTGGATCATATAATCCAATAATTTTGATTTTTTCAGCTTCTAAATTTTCATCAAAGCTTACTGAGGATACTTTTTCTTGGGACTCAATATTGTAAATATTCGAGTCTTCATTTTCATTTGTTTTAATTTCATTTTTTGGAGTTTCTAAATCTTTTTCTATAGACTCATCTTCAATTTCTTTCTGTTCAATATTCCAAATATCAACAGGTTTTTCTTCAGCAAATGAAGATAATCCAAAAAGTAAGATTAAAATAATTGAAAAATATTTTTTATTTAACAACTTTAAAGTTTTCATTAGAAATTGTTTTTTCTATTTCTTTTTTTGGTGCTGGAAAATCAATTTTATTCAATAAAAAAATAACTAAAAAAATAATAACAGAAACTAAAGCTAATTTTGTTATTATTCCAATTATACTTCTGCTTGAACTTGTTTTTTTAATAAATTGCATATAAATTTAGATAATTTCAAAATAAGACATATTTGTGTTTTTTCAATAAAGAAAGTTATGGAATCAGGTAAAAATATTGTTTTTTTAGGTATGATGGGATCAGGCAAAACTTCTATTGGTTTTTTAGTTTCTAAAAAACTTAATTTAGATTTTTATGATGTAGATAATTTTATAGAAACAAAAATGGATATGAAAATTTCAAACATTTTTAAGACTAAAGGTGAAGATTTTTTCAGAAAAGAAGAGGAAAAAACTACACTAAATATTCTTAAAAAAGAAAAAGTTGTCATAGCCCTTGGAGGTGGAGCATTTATAAATAAAAAAATTAGAAATGAAGTGTTAAAAAACCATCTTTCATTCTGGTTAAAACTAGATGGTGATATACTTATAAGTAGAATCAAAAAAAGTGCTAAAAGGCCACTTGCTATCAATGCTTCAAATTTTGATTTAAAAAATATGATTAAAAAACGATCAAAATATTATTCAAAAGCTTTATATAAAATAAATTGTGATAACCATTCAAAAAAAGAAATAGTAGACAAAATTTTAGATATTTATGAAGGCCATTAAATTAACAATCAAAACAAAAACTCAAAAATATCCAATTTTAATTGGTCATAAATTGATTAATAAAATTTCAAAAATATTAAATAATAATTCTATAAAGTTTGAAAAATGTTTATTAGTAATTGATAAAAATGTACCTAATAAACAAATTCTACAAATTAAAAAGTCTTTACATCATAAGAAAAAATTTATTTACACTTTTAACGCAAATGAGAAAAGTAAAAATCAAAAAACTATTGATACAATAAATAAAATTTTATTAAATAAAAATTTTTCAAGAGAGGATTGTTTATTAGCTATTGGGGGAGGCATTACCGGTGACGTAAGTGGTTTTGCCGCAAGTACATTTAAAAGAGGTCTTCAATTCATTAATATTCCTACAACACTTTTATCACAAGTAGACTCATCAATCGGTGGCAAAACTGGGATTAATACTAAATATGGAAAAAACCTTATCGGAAGTTTTTATCAACCAAAACTAGTAATAAGCGATATTAATTTTTTAAAAACTCTTCACCGAAGAGAAATTATTTGTGGATATGGGGAAATTTTAAAACATTCTATAATAGCTAATAAAAAGTTTTTAAAATATTTAGATACAAATTTTTTAAATATTATAAATCTCAAATCTCCATTTATCGAAAAATCTATATTCGAAAGTTGTAAAGTTAAAAAATTTGTAATTGAAAAAGATGAAAAAGAAAATAATTTGAGGAAGATTTTAAATTTTGGTCACACTTTTGCTCATGCTTTTGAAGCTTCATTAAACTATTCAAAAAAATTAAATCATGGTGAAGCAGTTATTTTAGGAATTAAATCAGCACTGACGTTTAGTCATAAAAATAAATTATTAAATATTCATGATTATAAATTTTTAAAAAACCATATTGAAAAACCGCAACTACCATTTAATATAAAAAAATATTTTTCATTAAATGATCTAAATAAAATACTAAAATTTATGTTAATAGATAAAAAAAATAACTCAGATAAAATAAACTTAGTTTTGTTAAAAAAAATTGGTAAACCAATAATTAACCAAAAATATACAAAAAATAGTTTAAAGTCTTTCCTTAAAAAGGAACTAAATAATTAAAATTTGCAATGAGTGTATAAACTCTTTCAATTCCCTATCTAAAATTTTATAAATTATTTTATTACTATCAATTCTTTTCATTTTTTTTAGTTGATTTGACTTTATAGAAATTTTTAAGTGAAATTTATTTGGTTGATTACCACTGTGATTTTTATGAAGAAAAGACTTGTCCTCTATTAAGATATCTTCAATTAAAATTTGACTTTGTAATTTTTTTTTTACAATTGCAATTAACTCATTTATATCCATAACTATTATTTATTATATATCATGAAAAATATTTGCGACTGGAATAATTGTAAAGAAATTGGAGAATATAAAGCTCCTGTTGAAAAAGATAATAGCAAAAAATTCAGAATGCTATGTTTAAAGCATGTTAAAGAATTTAATAAAAATTGGAATTATTTTTCAGGAATGGATGATAAACAAGTCATTAATTTTTTAAAATCAGATATGATTTGGCACAAACCAACTCAAAGTTTTAGCTCATCAGATAATTTTTTTAAAGTTTTGTGGAACAACACATTAAAAGATGAGCTAGATAAAGAAAAATTCAAAAGTGATTTTAACCATATGCGTCAATTTAAATTTGATCATAAAGATATAAAAGCATTCAGTATTTTAGGGATTTCAGTAGGTCTAAATTGGCAAAAAGTTCAAGAAAAATTCAAAATACTTGTCAAAAAATTTCACCCTGATATGAATTCTGGAGATAAAAAATACGAGGAAAAATTAAAACTTATTACATTAGCTTATACACAACTTAAAAATACTTATAGGAAAAAAATTGACCCCCAATCTTAACATTCAGCCTGATATAAAAGTTTCTTTAAAACAATCTTTTGGAATTGACTCAGCGATGGAAGTAAATGCTTTTTCAGAAAAAAGTGAATATGTTCCTGAAATAGATAAAAATTATAAATTTGATAGAGATACAACACTTGCTATTATATCTGGATTTGCATTTAACAAACGAGTTTTAGTTCAAGGTTATCATGGAACTGGTAAGTCTACTCACATTGAACAGATTGCAGCAAGATTAAATTGGCCTTGCATAAGAGTTAATTTAGACAGTCATGTTAGTAGGATAGATTTGATTGGTAAAGATGCTATTATTTTAAAAGATGGCAAACAAGTAACTCAATTTAATGAGGGAATTTTACCTTGGTCCATTCAAAATCCAGTAGCTTTAGTTTTTGATGAGTATGACGCTGGAAGACCAGATGTTATGTTTGTAATTCAAAGGGTTTTGGAAGCTGAAGGAAATTTTACTCTATTAGATAAAAATAAGGTAATTAAACAAAACAAGTTTTTTAGATTATTTGCTACATCAAATACTGTAGGTTTAGGTGATACAACAGGTCTTTATCACGGAACACAACAAATAAACCAGGGACAGATGGATAGATGGAATATAGTAACAACTTTAAATTATCTTAGTTTAGAAAAGGAAATGGACATCATCATAGCAAAAAATAAATCCCTAAATAATCCTAAAGGTAAAGAAAAAGTATCAAACATGATTAAGGTTGCGTCTTTAACTCGTAAAGGTTTTATTACTGGAGACATTTCTACTCTAATGAGTCCTAGAACTGTATTACATTGGGCTGAAAATGCAGAAATCTTCAAGGATGTGGGCTATGCATTTAGAGTTACTTTTTTGAATAAGTGTGATGAAATAGAAAAAAATACTATTGCTGAATATTATCAGAGATGTTTTGGAGAAGAGCTACCAGAGTCACTTGCTAATATTCAAATTTAGATGAAAAATAACAACAAGTCTGAAGAATTTAAAGAAAAACTCAAACAAGCCTTAAGATCAACTGCTAGAGTAATTTCAGATGATTTTGACTTAGAAGACAACTCAAGTCAAAATAAAAGTTCTAAAAAATTTGATTTCTTTAATTTAGACAATTTAAATTCGAAAAATGATTTCATTAAAGCTAGAGCTGAATCTGACTCATTAGCATTAAAAAAAAAATTTTCTAATGATGAAATTTATAAAAAAAATTTACCCACTAATTCATCTTGTAAGACACTTTACTCAATTGCTGAGAAGATAAGATATGAGACTTTAGGGTCTAAAATGTTAAAAGGTATTAAAAAAAATCTTCAAGATAATTATAATCAAATAATAGAGCTAAAAAGAAAAGATCAATTAAAAACCAAAGAGGATGTACCAGTAATTGAGGCTTTTGAATTATATATGTTAAAAAAATTTCATGGGGTTAAGCTAAATTCGTTGACGAATAAAATGTTAAATTTTTGGGAAAATGATTTTAATCAAGCTATTGAAAAACATATTGAATTTTTAAAGAAAAATGTAGAGTCACAAAATAAATTTTCATCTAAGTTTTCAGAAATATTCAAAGAAATGGATATATTTCAAAATGATGAAAATGAAGAAACAAAAGAAGAAAATCAAGCTGATGGGCAAAATAACCCATCAAATGATGATCAAGAGAACAATGATGAGGATAAAAAAGAACAAAATAAAGATGAAGAAACCCAAGCAAGCCTCGACTCTGATTATGATATTAATGAATACAGGCTTGATGAACAGTTAGTAGATACTGACTCTGATCAACAAAGTAATGAACAAGTTATACAAAAACAAAATATTAATGATCTTAATCTAGAATATAAGATTTTTACAAATCAGTTTGATGAAATAACAAAAGCTGAAAATTTAGAAAATTCAGATGATGCTTTTAAATTAAGAAAAACTTTAGATCAACAATTAATAGGCTTTCAAGACGTCATAACTAAGTTAGCAAATAAACTTCAAAGACAATTGTTAGCAAAACAAAATCGATCTTGGGAATTTGATTTAGAAGAAGGGTTATTGGACAGCTCAAAATTGCCAAGGATAATAATGGATCCATACAACTCACTATCATTTAAAAAAGAAAAAGATTTAGATTTTAAGGATACTGTCGTAACACTTTTAATTGATAATTCTGGTTCTATGAGAGGCCGTCCAATTACAATAGCAGCGATATGTGCCGACATATTATCCAGAACTTTAGAGAGATGTTCAGTAAAAGTTGAAATTTTAGGTTTTACAACAAAAAATTGGAAGGGTGGTAAAAGTAGAGAATTTTGGAACAAAGAAGGTAAACCAAAAAAGCCTGGAAGATTAAATGATTTAAGACATATTATTTATAAAGGAGCCGACACTCATTGGAGACAATGCAAAAATAATCTGGGTTTAATGCTCAAAGAAGGTCTTTTAAAAGAAAATATTGATGGAGAGGCTATTTCATGGGCATTTAATAGATTAAAAAAAAGAAAAGAAGATCGAAAAATACTTATGGTCATTTCTGATGGTGCTCCAGTAGATGACTCTACGCTATCAGTAAATTCTGGAGATTTTCTAGAAAAACATCTGAAAAAAATAGTCAAATTTATTGAGGAAAAAACTGAAACAGAAATCTTAGCAATTGGAATAGGCCACGACGTATCAAGATACTATAGTCGAGCAATAAAAATTACCGATGTAAACGAATTGGGTGATGTAATGATCTCACAACTGAGTGAATTATTTGAAAATAAAAAAAATTTACATTAAAGATTAAATAAATCCTTATTTTTCCATTTAATGATTACTTCAGCGCCACTTTTAGTTTGTGAATTCCAACAATTTACAGTTGCTAAATTTTTTTCTAATAAAATTTTGCCTATAAATAAACCAAGACCTAATCCTATTTTATCTTTATTATAGGATTTTGCAGATCTCAAATATGGTTCACCTATTTTTGATATTATGTCATTTGGATATCCATCTCCATCATCTTCTATAATAACTGTTGTTGAATTGTTGTCACTTTTTAATCCAATAAATACTTTACTTTTACTGAACTTATTTGCATTCCCAATAAAATTTCTTAAGCCATATACAATTTCGATTGATTTTGTTATTTTTTTTGAATTTAAGTCATGGTCTGTATTCAAAATAAATTCTTTTTTACTTGTTTCTTTAAAAGATAAAGTAATCTCTTTGAGATAATCTTTCATATATAAATCCTCATCAATAAATTCATCTTCCTCATTAGGATTTAAAGATAATCTTTTTAAGATTTCATTACATCTTTCAACCTGACTAGACAATAAATCAATATCTTGCATGACTTCTTTTTGATCTTTAAGTTGCTCAGATAATTCTTGGGTTATGATTTTTATAGTAGATAAAGGTGTGCCAAGTGAATGAGCTGCTGCTGCAGCTTGCCCTCCTAAAGATAACATTTCATGTTCTTTTGCCATTATTTCTTCCATCTTAATTAATGCATCTTTTCTTAGCTTAGACTCTGTACCAAAAATTATTGCAAAGTAATTTAGAAAAAGAAGAGCTACAATTAAAGCTAATGGAATTGAAAAAAAGTAATAATTATTAACATGATAATGGTCACTTAAAGGGCCTGGCAAATCTTGTGAGAAAAAAGTTAAAAATAAAATTGATATGGTGGTAATTAAAACAAGGAACGAGTTAGTTCTAAAACCTAAATTAGATGAAGCAAATACACTTGGTATTATCATAAAAATAATGAATGGGTTTCTAATTCCACCAGTTAGATAAATAAGTCCACTCAATTGAATAATATCAATTAATAAATGAATAAAAGCTGATCTATCAGTTAATTGTGTTTTTTTATAAATAAAAATTAAGTAAAAATTACTAATTATTCCAATTATTATAAAAACATTTGAAGCTATAAAATTAAAATTAAAATTAAAGTAAAAATATACTAAATAAACTGATATTAATTGTCCAATAATACCAATCCATCTTAGGTTAATATAAATTGATTTTTTTAGAGAATATTGCTTAGAAGTTTCAAAAAACTTCATTATTTAAATATCTAAATTTTGAACATTAATTGCGTTGGAGACAATAAAGTCTTTTCTAAGAGCCACATCATTTCCCATTAGTGTATGAATGAGAACTTGATCCTTTTTCAAATCTTTAGAATATTGTACCTGTAATAAATTTCTTGTTTCTGGATTTAGAGTTGTGCTCCATAACTCCTCAGGATTCATTTCACCTAAACCTTTAAATCTTTGAATGTTTATTTTTGATTTTTCAATTTCCATTAATTTTAAATAATCTTTAGAGCCCTTTTTGGTTTTTTTAAATTCCTTATTATTCTGTATAATATAATCTTCTAATTCTTTTTCATCCTTTATATAAATACCTTTAGATCCTTTATTTATTTTAAATAACGGTGGCTGTGCTAAATAAACATGTCCATTTTCAATTAACTTATTAAATGGCTTGTTATTAAAGAAAGTTAATAATAAAGCTCTTATATGAGAACCATCAACATCAGCATCTGTCATTATAATTATTTTACCATATCTTAGATCCTTTAAATCTATTTCTTGTGCTTTGGGATCTAACCCAAGTGCATTTATAAGAGTTACTATTTCATTTGAAGAAATCATTTTAGATAATGCTTTTGTTCTTTGATCGGAACCATTTGAACTTCCATTTTTCTTGGTCGCTATGTTTTCTACATAAGTATTTAGTATTTTACCTCTTAGAGGTAAAACAGCTTGGTTCGATCTATTTCTTCCTTGTTTTGCAGAACCACCAGCTGAGTCCCCCTCTACTATAAATAATTCTGTCCCTTCCTGTTTACCAATTTGGCAATCAGCAAGCTTGCCGGGTAAACCACTTAATTCTAAAGCACCTTTTCTTCTTACATTCTCTCTTGCTTTCCTTGCAACATCTCTAGCCAATGCAGCTTGAATTATTTTAGCTAAAATTATTTTGGCGATAGATGGATTTTGATCGAACCATATTGATAATTTTTCATTTACTACGGTTTCAACTATTATTCTAACTTCTGAGGAAACTAATTTGTCTTTTGTTTGGGATGAAAATTTTGGATCTGGAATTTTTGTTGACAATACACAAGTTAGACCCTCTTTTATATCATCTCCAGATATAGTAAATTTATTTTTCTTTAAAAGATTGTGTTCATTTGCGTACTTATTAATCACTCTTGTTAAAGCACTTCTAAAACCCAATAGGTGTGTTCCACCATCTTTTTGATGAATATTGTTTGTGTATGGATAAATATCTTCTGAATAAGTAGCATTCCATTTTAAAGAACATTCGATTTCGATTTGATCTTTTTTACCCTCAATGTATATTGGTTTTTTAAACAAATCATTTCCATTTTTATTTTGTAATTTTTCTCTTTTATCATCTAAAAACTCTACAAACTCTAAAACACCACCATCAAACTTAAAGATGTTAGTCTTTTCTTTTTTACCTGTTAAATCAGTAAAAATAACTTTTATACCTTTGTTTAAAAAGGCTATTTCTCTCATTCTTTTTATAAGGGTATTTGGATTAAATTTAATTGAAGAAAAAATATCTTTTGAAGGTAAAAATGTTATTTGTGTTCCTGTTTCTTTAGATTTACCAAGCTTTTTGAGTGGAGCTCTAGCATTACCATTATTAAATTCCATAAAATATTTATGACCATCTCTAAAAATTTCTAATTTTAATTTTTCTGATAATGCATTAACTACTGATACCCCAACACCATGCAATCCCCCTGAAACTTTATATGAATCATGATCAAATTTACCTCCAGCGTGAAGCTGTGTCATGATTACTTCAGCTGCAGATTTTTTTTCTCCTTTATGAATATCAATTGGAATACCTCTTCCATCATCTCTTACGGTTACTGTTCCGTCATTATTTAATTTGACATCAATATTTTTACAATAACCAGCTAAGGCTTCATCGATTGAATTATCGACAACCTCATAAACCATATGATGTAATCCAGTGCCATCATCTGTATCACCAATGTACATTCCAGGTCTTTTCCTTACAGCCTCAAGACCTTTAAGAACTTTAATGGAATCTGCTTGATAATTATTTTTTATTGTCATTTTTTTTATTTTTTTGGAAAAATTAATTATACCATTTTTGTTAAAAATAGCTCTTTTTATAATCTAATTTAAAATTATTTAAGACAAAATATACCGCATAAAATAATGATTATTTATGGAGGAGAGAATGGGATTCGAACCCATGAAAGAGTTGCCTCTTTACACACTTTCCAAGCGTGCGCCTTAAACCACTCGGCCACCTCTCCAAAACTAAATGTAGTATCTAAATTATAAATTCACTATATTTATTTTTGTTGTTCACAAGATATTCGGGTAAATCATTATTTAATTCAACTTTTTCTAAAATTACATCTCGTTCAAAAATATCTTCACAATTTTTGATTTTGTTCTTTATGTAATTTTCATCGAGCATATATTCTTTAACTAGCTCATTATGTGCAAATGATTTAAGCTTTCTAATAATCTCAAGAGGTTTTTTAACCGAACTAAAGTGCCATCCACCATTTGATAATATTTGTTGGTCATTAAAAATTTTTCTTAATAAATTATTATTATTTTTTACTTTAATATTCCTCAACCACTGTGGTGATTTTAAATATTTTTTTACGCATAATCGTGAACCATACCATAATGGTTCAGATACACATTTTAAGTTAAATTTGTAATAGAATAATTGTTGTTCAAAAAATGAGTACTTTTTTCTTTTGTCGAAAATTTGAATTACATTTGGATTTGGTAACTCATCAATATCTGAAATTATAATCCAATCATCATCTGAAGCATCTAAAATATATTCTGAAATTGAATTCCTAATTGATTGGTCTACTAGGTGATATTTAGACCAGTTTTTTTTTAACTTTAAATCTTTATTCACTTCTAGATTTTCCAAAGGAAAGTAGCTAATTTTATGTTTAAAATTTTTAAATTTATTAATATCAAATTGAAATTTTTTTAAATTACCTGTGTGTGTTAAATTTGACTCAACTATTATAAATCTATCAACAAAATTATTAAGAATATTAAGTCTTAAATCTAAGAGTAAATCTTCATCAAAATACATAAAACAATCAAATATCTTCATTTTATATTTGCAAATTTAAGGCTTTTAACTAATTTACTATATCATTATACAGCAAATGAAAAACAAATTAAAAAAAATTTTTATTACTGGTGGAGCAGGATTTATTGGCTCACATGTATCAGAAAGTTTTTTTTTAAGTTTTCCAAAAAGTAAAATTATAATTTTAGATAAATTAACATATGCGGGAAATAAATCTTTTATTTCCTCAATCTTAAAATCTAAAAGAGTAAAATTTATTAAAGGTGATATCATTAATACTGATAAATATAGTAAGCTTTTAGAAAACTGTGATTTAGCTATTAACATCGCCGCTGAAAGTCACGTAGATAATTCTTTTATATCTCCATTAAATTTTACAAAAACGAACTCATTGGGTGCTCATGCTTTTTTTTTGGAATGTATTAAGAAAAAAGTTAAAAAAATTCTTCATGTAAGCTCAGATGAAATATATGGTGAAAAAATAACCGGGACTTGTTATGAAAATCAATTAGTAAATCCAACCAACCCATATTCTGCATCTAAAGCTGCAGCTGAAGTATTAATAAATAGTTATAAATATACTTATAAAAAAGAAATAATAATTGTCAGAGCAAATAATATATATGGTATCAGACAATATCCTGAAAAACTAATTTCAACATCAATTGTAAATTTAATTAATAATAAACCAATTCCTATTCATGGAAATGGAAAAAATATAAGATTTTATCTATCTGCTAAAGATTTTGCTGATGCATTAATACTTTTAGTTAATAAAAAAGATAAAGGTATATATAATATTGGAAGTAAGTTCTTTGAAAAAAATATCAACATTGCTAAACACATTTGTAAAATATTTAAAAAAAATCCCAAAAAATTTATTAAGTTTACCAAAGACAGGTTATATAATGACAAAAGATACTCAGTTTCATCAAAAAAAATTCGAAAATTAGGATGGATTCCAAAAAGAAATTTGATTAAGGATCTTCCTATGATAGTTGAGTGGTATAAAAAAAATTATAAAATATTTAAAAAAGCATGAAAAAAAAATTCAAATTTGTTCATAAGACTGGGAAAGTTTTTAAGGATAAAAGAGGTTATCTTTTAAAAATATTGGATAAAGGTTTTTCATCATCTATAGAAATTTTTTCAAAAAAAGGAACCATAAGAGCAAATCATTATCATAAAAAAGACGAACATTTTTGTTACATATTAAAAGGTGAAATTTTATTTTTTTACAGAAATAGATCAAAAGGATCAAAACTAAATTACAAAGTGATGAAAAAAGGTGATTTATTTTTTACAACATATGATCAAGACCATTTAGCTTACTTTCTAAAGAATACTCATTTTCTTTCATATAGCAGTAGAAAAAGAGATAAATTTGATTATGAGAGAGATTTAGTTAGATTAAATATGGATAAAGAGCCAAAAATAAAAAAAATAATCTCAAAATATAAATAGTGCAAAAAAAAGATTGCGTCCCGATAAAATTTTGTCGTTTATGTGGTTCTAATAATATAAAAAAAGTTTTTGACCTGGGACAAACACCATTAGCAAATTCATACTCGAAAATTGAAATTAGCAAGAAATTAAGGAAATACCCCTTAAAACTAAACTATTGCTATAACTGTGGTCATCTCCAATTGACCCACTCTATAAAACCAACAAAAATGTTTAGTAATTATCTTTACAAAACAAACACTTCTCAAAAAAATTACTTACATTTTAAGATTTATGCAAATGAAATAAAAAAAATATTTAAAAATAAGAATGCTAAGATTTTAGACATTGCTTCAAATGACGGAACATTTTTAAATTTTTTTGAGAAAAAAAAATTTTTTAGATTAGGAATAGATCCAGCTAAAAATCTAAAAAAATTATCTTTAAAAAAAGGAATTGAACAATTAGATACTTTTTTTACAAAAAAAAAAAGTGAAAATATAAAAAAAAAATATGGAAAATTCGATATTATTACCGCCAATCATGTTTGTGCACATGTGGAAAATTTAAATGATTTTTTTAGTGGAGTTAAAAATCTATTAAAAGATCAAGGATTATTCATATTTGAGGTTTCTTATAGAGCTTCAGTTTTAAAAAAGAATACTTTTGATACAATTTATCATGAACATCTAGATTATCATGCGTTATATCCAATTTCAAAATTTTTGAAAAAATTTAACCTGAGTGTAGTAAACTTTAAGACTCCAAATGCACAAGGCGGCTCATTAAGAGTTTATGTGTCAAAAAATAAAAATTTTAAAAATAAAAAAAATATAAAGAAACAAATCCAAAAAGAAAAAAAGGAATTAAACTTATTTAATGCTAATACATACAAAAAATTTGAAATAAAAATTAATAATTGTAAAAATAAATTAAATTTTCTTATTCAAAATTGTATAAAAAATAATATGAGTATTGCTGGGTATGGAGCCGCTGCAAAAACAACTACATTTTTAAATTATTTTAATATTTCAGAAAAAGATATTAAATTTATCTTTGATGATAATAAATTAAAACAAGGATTGTGTATTCCTGGCACAAAAATAAAGATATTAAATCCTTCAAATTTAGAAAAAAAAAAAATAGATGTTTTAATAATTTTTGCATGGAATTATGCTGAAATAATTATTAACAAAAATAAAAAATTTAAAAAAAGTGGAGGAAAATTTTTGATCCCTTTTCCAAATCCAAGATTAATTTGATGAGAACATATAATATAGGATTAATTGGGCGAGGTAAAATGAGTAAAAGTTTTCAAAAAGAAATTAAAAAATCTAAAAAATTCAATATTATTAAAATAATTTCGAAGAGAGATATAACTAAAAAAGGTCAAAAGATTAAAGAATTTTTTAAATCAAACAAATTTGATTTGGTCATTATTACTTCATCAGTATCTTCACACTTTAAATATTTAAGTTATGCAATGAAAAATAATAAAAATATAATTGTTGAAAAACCATTAGTAGAAAATTTTAATCAATTAAAAAAATTATATAGATTAAATAAAAATTTTAAACAAAAAGTTATGATACATCATAATGATGTTTTGAATTTTGAAAAATTTAAAATTTTCAAAAATAGTTATAGAAAAATAAAAAAAATTGAGATGATTTATGGAAAAAATGAAATTACTAATAATTATAAAAAGCCTTTTTTTGATTGGTTGCCTCATCCTTTAGCTTTAATGGTGAAATATTTTGGATATCCTAAGAAATTTAACATCTTAAAATATTACAGAAAAAAAGAAAAAAATAAAATTTTAGAGGAACTTCAGATAGAATTTTTATTTGGTGATTTAAAAATTTTTATAACTTTTTCAAATTTTCTAAGAAATAAAACAAAAAAAATATTTATTTTTAAAAATTTAAAAAAAAAAATCTATGATGGTTATAAAAAAAAAAATCGTAGATCAATCAAAATACTTTTAGAAAAGTTTTACAAAGAAAATAAAATCAATGAAATTTTATTATTTTTTAAAACTTATAAGTTATTATTTAAAATTGATAATAAAATTAAAAATTTAAGATAAATCAGTTATTCTTATCAATTTTTAAAACTCCAATAAATGCTTCCTGTGGTATCTCTACTCTGCCAAATTGTTTTGATCTTGCTTTACCTTTTTTCTGCTTCTCCAAAAGTTTTCTTTTTCTGTCTGTTGCACCTCCACCATGAATCTTGGTTAAAACATCTTTTTTAAAACCTTTTATTGTTTCTCTTGCTATTATTTTACCACCTATCGCAGCCTGCACTGGGATCATAAAATTGTGCCTAGGTATCAAATCTTTTAATTTTTCACATACTTCTCTACCTGTCTTTTGAGCGAAATCTTTATGAATCATCATCGCTAATGCATCGACTGGTTCTGCATTAACTAAAATTCCAAGTTTTACTAAATCACCTTCTCTATGTTCAATTATTTCATAATCAAAACTAGCATATCCACTAGTCATTGATTTTAAACGATCATTAAAATCAAAAACAACTTCATTTAAAGGCAATTCATAATTTACGACTGCTCTATTTCCTGAATAACTTAAATTAGTTTGTACCCCTCTTTTATCCTGACACATCTTTATTATTGATCCTAAATATTCATCTGGAGTTATTATTGTTGCTTTTATCCATGGTTCTTCAATTAATTTAATTAATGTTGGATCTGGTAAACTTGAAGGATTATGTAGATCGATTATGTCTCCCTTATTCATATGAACTTTGTAAACAACTCCTGGAGTTGTCGTTAATAAGTTTACGTCAAATTCTCTTTCTAATCTTTCAGTAACAATTTCCAAATGAAGTAATCCTAAAAAACCACATCTAAACCCAAGTCCCAATGCTGAAGAAGACTCAGGTTCAAATGAAAAACTTGCATCGTTTAATTGTAATTTAGCTAAACCATCTTTTAATTTTTGATACTCAGAACTATCTACCGGAAATAATCCACAAAATACTACGGGTTTACTTGGTTTAAAACCTGGGAGTGCTTCTTTCAAAGGTTTTGTAGCATCACATATTGTGTCACCAACTTTTGTTTCAGATAAAACTTTTATTCCAGTTGTTATAAAGCCTATTTCTCCAGCGTTTAACTCATTAATATCTTTTGCTTTTGGTGTAAAAACACCAACTTTTTCAACTACATATTCTTGATTAGTGGACATCATCTTAATTTTCATATTTTTTGAAATTTTACCATCAATAACCCTTACAAGAATTACAACCCCTAGATATGTATCATACCAACTATCAACCAATAAACATTTTAGATCACCTAAACTTTCACCTTTAGGACTGGGTAAAACTTTAATAATTTGTTCTAAAATATCTTCTATACCTTCGCCTGTTTTTCCTGAACAAGGAATTGCTCCCTCTGTATCAATGCCTATCACTTCCTCAATTTGTATTTTTGTTCTATCTAAATCTGAAGCCGGAAGATCTACTTTATTTAAAACTGGAATTATTTCATGATTAATATCAAGAGCCTGATAAACGTTTGCAAGAGTTTGAGCTTCTACTCCTTGCGTGCTATCAACAATTAAAATTGAACCCTCACAAGCATAAAGAGATCTACTTACTTCATAACTAAAATCTACATGTCCTGGGGTATCTATAATATTTAAAATATAATTTTTACCATCTTTTGCTTTATAATTAAGTTTTACTGTTTGAGCTTTAATTGTAATGCCTCTTTCACGCTCAATATCCATTGAGTCTAGAACTTGAGCTTTCATTTCTCTTTCAGTAAGTCCGCCACAACTATGAATTATCCTATCTGCTATTGTGGATTTACCATGATCAATATGAGCAATAATCGCAAAATTTCTAATATTATCAATATTGCTCATTTGCTTTAAGAACGTATCTTCGCGCCAGTTTTACTTTCAACAGTTTTAATTATTAAATTATTTATGTTTTCTAGATCATTATCATTCAATGTCTTTTCAGCAGACTGTATGGTTACACTAATTGCTATTGATTTTTGATTTTCTGGAATATTTTCACCCTCGTAAACATCAAAAACATTAATATTACTAATTAATTTTTGGTCTACGCTTGAAATAGCATTAATCAAATCCTGAGCTTTTACCTCTTTAGCAACTATAAATGCAAAGTCTCTCTCGGATTTTTGATAATCTGAGACTTCGAATTTAGTTTTTTGATCATTAAGTGTTTTTTTTGGTAACTTTAAATTATCTAAAAATAATTCAAAACCTACTAAAGACTCTGTTTTAATATCTATCTTTTTTAAAATATTAGGGTGTATTTCTCCAAAATAAGCTGCGACTTGATCTTTACCTCTATTTAAAAACAATCTACCTGACTTACCTGGATGGTAATAATTTGGAGTTTCACTATCTATAAAAAATTTATCTGCGTTATAGCCTGCTTCAACTAAAGTTTGAACTACATCTCTCTTAACATCAAACACATCAACATTTCTCTCTTTTTCAATCCATGAAAATCTTGATTTTTTGCCTGCTGACAAACCACAGACTACAGTATTTTGTTCACCTGGATTAGAACCAGTAAAAACAGGACCTATTTCAAATATTGATAAATCTTTGAAACCTCTGTCTAAATTCTTATTCATATACATTATTAAATTTGAAAATATTGAGTTTCTCAACACTCCTAGCTCTGAACTTATTGGATTAACAATTTTAATTTCTTTATTTTTGTCTTTAAAATGATCATTATAATTTGAGTCAGTAAATGACCATGTTATAGCTTCTAAATAACCTTTTGAAGCAATTGCTCTTTGTAAGAAATGAAATAATTTTTGTGATTGAGTTAGAGTAGATTTAGTTCTTTCTTTAATAGGATAGATAATTTTGATTTTATCATATCCGATTATTCTTACTAACTCTTCAACAATATCTATTTCTTGTGAAATATCTGGTCTCCATGTTGGAATAGTTAATTTTAAATAATTTTTTTCTTTTTTAATTTTAAAACCAAGATCTTCTAAGATTTTAAACGTTTCT
>Ga0222718_10000125_pt1 | contig 76125 bp, 69 predicted proteins | sample C33_27DmetaG_FD_165045 | JGI IMG/M metagenome (GOLD analysis project Ga0222718, IMG submission 165045) | Estuarine water microbial communities from San Francisco Bay, California, United States - C33_27D | ecosystem: Environmental > Aquatic > Marine > Unclassified | place: USA: California... | reverse complement strand
CATCAAAACAAGTATTTGATAGGTTAGCTGAGACCTGGAGACACTGGGGTGAAAAAACTGGTTACTTTGCATCCTCAGATGACGCACAAGCTTTTGAAGATGAACTTAAATATATGCTTGCAACACAAATGGCTGCTCCTAATAGCCCGCAATGGTTTAATACCGGTTTAAATTATAAATATGACCTTACAGGACCAGCACAAGGTTTTTGGTATGTTGATCCAAAAACAGGAAAGTTAACTGAAGGTGAAGACTCGTACTCAAGACCACAACCACATGCCTGTTTTATTCAATCTATTGATGATGATCTAGTTAATGAAGGTGGAATCATGGACCTCTGGGTCAAAGAAGCTCGTCTATTTAAATTTGGCTCAGGTACTGGTACAAACTTTTCAAATTTAAGAGGAAATGGAGAAAAGTTATCAGGAGGTGGTGTTTCATCAGGTGTAATGTCATTCTTAAAGATTGGAGACAGAGCTGCTGGAGCTATTAAATCTGGTGGTACTACACGAAGAGCTGCAAAAATGGTAATCCTAGACCTTGATCATCCAGACATTGAAGATTTCATTGAGTGGAAAGCAATTGAAGAAGACAAGGCAAGAGCGCTAATTGCAGCTGGCTACCCTGCTGATTTTAATGGCGAGGCTTATGAGACAGTTTCAGGTCAAAACTCCAACAACTCTGTCCGAGTTCCTACAGATTTTATTAAAGCTGTTGAAGAAGATGGAGACTGGGACCTTATTGCAAGAACAGATGGTTCTGTCATTAGAAGTGTTAAAGCAAGAGACCTTTGGAATAAAATTGCAGATGCCGCCTGGAAATGTGCAGATCCTGGTGTTCAGTACGACACCACTATAAACGAATGGCACACATCTCCGGAAGGTGGACGTATTCGTGCATCAAATCCTTGTTCGGAGTATTTATTCTTAGACAACACAGCTTGTAACTTAGCCAGCCTTAACCTTGTTAAATTTTACAATGATGAGACACAGGTTTTTGATATTGCTTCATATAAGCATGCCTTAAGAATTTGGACGATTGTTCTTGAAATTTCAGTAGAAATGGCTCAGTTCCCTTCAAAAGAAATTGCACAAGGATCTTATGACTACAGAACTTTAGGACTTGGTTATGCAAACCTTGGATCATTATTAATGAGAAAAGGTATTGCTTATGACTCTGATCTTGGAAGAGCAATAGCGGGTGCTTTAACTGCAATGCTCACAGGAGAGGCATACAAGGCTTCTGCAGAAATGGCAGGCATTGTTGGTCCATTCCCTAAATATAAAGAAAACAGTGAAAATATGCTTAGGGTAATGAATAACCACAGAAAAGCAGCATATGATACAAATGATTATGAAGGTTTAAGCCATGACCTGATTGCAATAAATCAGGATTTATGCCCAAGTGATTTATTGGAAGCAGCCCAACAATCATGGGATGAAGCTGTTGAGCTTGGAACTAAGAATGGTTATAGAAATGCTCAAGCAACAGTACTAGCTCCAACCGGTACTATCGGTCTCTTAATGGACTGTGATACTACAGGAGTTGAGCCAGACTTTGCATTAATGAAGTTTAAAAAACTTGCTGGAGGCGGGTACATGAAGATTGCAAACCAGTCTATAGGTCCTGCTCTGCAAGCACTTGGATATGAAGATAGTCAAGTAAATGACATTATTCAATATGTAATTGGTTCCATGTCTCTTGAAAACTCTCCATATGTAAATAAGCAATCACTCATGGACAAAGGTCTTTCAGAAAATGATGTTGAAAAAATTGAAAATGCTCTTCCTGGAGCTTTCGAAATTCAACACGCTTTTAATGTATTTGTACTTGGTGAAGATACTTTGAAAAATCTTGGAATTAAAGAAGAGGAATATACTTCTTTTGACTTTAACCTACTAGAGAAATTAGGTTTTTCTAGAAATGAGATAGCTCAGGCAAATCTTGATATTTGTGGAACACAAAAGATTGAAGGTGCTCCTCATCTTAAAGATGAACATCTTGAAGTATTTGATTGTGCAAATAAATGCGGTAAAGACGGTGAGAGGTTTATTCACTACATGGGACATGTAAGAATGATGGCTGCAGCACAACCATTCATCTCTGGTGCAATTTCAAAAACAGTTAATATGCCAAACGAGGCTACAGTTCAAGATATAGAAGATTGCTATTTTGAATCAGCAAAAATTGGTGTAAAAGCTATTGCAATTTATAGAGATGGATCCAAGGCTTCTCAACCATTATCAGCATCCTCCGATGAAGGAGATTCTGACGAAAGTGACCCAGAAGTAAATAAAATTCTTGAAGAAGAGGCAATGCTTGTTCAAGGAAACTTTGCACCCGGAACAAGCCCAACTAGAGCTTATGCAGGAGTCAATAGACCAAGATTTTTACTTCCTGAAAGAAGAGAAGGATGGACACAAGAAGCAAGGATTGCTGGTCACAAAGTTTACTTAAGAACAGGTGAATATCCAGACGGAACACTTGGAGAAGTTTTTATTGATATTGCAAAAGAAGGAGCGACACTCAAAGGTGTTTTGGGCTGCTTTGCAATTGCAGTATCTAAAGGACTTCAATACGGCGTTCCCCTAGAGGAGTTTGTAGATACATTTACTTTCCAAACATTTGAACCAAGAGGTATGGTTGAAGGACATGAAAATATTAAAATGAGCAATTCAATTATTGACTATGTATTTAGAGCTCTTGGTCTTGAGTATTTAGACAGAACAGATATTGTACAAGTACCGCCAAAAGAAAAATCAAAAGCAGAGCCTGTAGCTGTAGAAGGAAAGCCTCAGCCAATAATGCCTGCTCAAGAAGTAGAACCTGTAGCTGTAGAAAAAAAGCCTCAGCCAACAACACTTGCTCAACAGGCAGAACCTGTAGCTGTAAAACAAGCAGAAAATTCTGTAGCCACCGTACAGGAGGTGCTTGGAGATATGATGGGTGACGCTCCAGCTTGTCCTGATTGTGGACATATTACTATAAGAAATGGTTCTTGCTATAAGTGCTTAAATTGTGGAAATTCTCTAGGTTGTAGCTAATTTAGTTTATTGTAAATTCTTTGTATTAAGTCATATAAAGAGCACTCAATATTCCAATTTAAAGACTCTCTGATTAATGTAGGATCGCAGACAATAATTTTGGGGTCTCCAGATCTCAATAGTGATGGGTTAACAATGATGTGTTTTTTTAGATCAACTCCACTAACGTCAGAGGCCATCTCGATTAACTCTTTTATAGAGGTCACTTCCCCAGAGCCAATAACATAATTACTATTATTTTCTGACTGGTTCATTAAAAATATTGCATTTGCAATATCACCTGCAAATGACCAGTCTCTACTAACTTCTGTTGAACCGATTTCTAGATAGTCTTGTTTATTTAATTTAATTAATTTTGCTGCTTTCAATACTTTCATAAATAGATAATCGCTATCTCTGAATTCAGATTCATGATTGAACATTATTCCAGATTTTATATTCCAGTCGAACTCTTCCTTTAATTTATTAACTTTGTTATACGTTTCATACTTTCCTTTTGCATAGGGCGTTCTAGGATCAAAAATTGATAGTTCATTAAGTGGCATAGAATTCCTGTTTGAAAACATTTCAGAAGAACATGCTTGAAAAAAAGCTGGAAAAAGTTCTAGTTGGATACAAGCATTAGTAAGATTATCAAATATTTTGTTTATAGTCGTTTCAAAATAACTAGCATTTTTAATTGAGTCATAAACAGAACTAGGGCCCGAAAGATTGAATACTTGTGAAGGATTTATGTCTCTAATTAAATTTAAAACTTCTGAAGGTTCTGTTAGGTCAGTATTTATAATTTTTAAGTTTATATCATAAGGCCCTAGACTTTTAATTTTATTTATTGTGATTGAAGGATTTTGTCTTGAAATTCCATAAATATTATATTTATTTGAATCTTCAGACAAAATTCGATTTGCCAAAAATATTCCGTCTTGTCCACTAATCCCTGTAATTAAAATATTTTGTTTAGCCATTATGTAATTTTATTCAACAATATTGGCTAATCTACAATTGTATGAAAGTTTATTTAACCAATCTAAATGAATCATGGATTGTTGATAGATTAAGACACGAATGGTATCAACATAACAGTTCAATATCTACCGAATCAATTAAAAAAGCTGACATCATTTGGATTGTTGCGCCTTGGCTTTGGAAAAATATTAAGAAAAAATACTTGAGAAGTAAAAAGGTCGTTTGTTCAATATATCATATTGAAGAAAAAGACTTTGAACATAAACAAATTAAAGAATTTAATAAAAGAGACAGTTTTGTAGATTTTTATCATGTAATTTCTTTGAAGACAAAAAAAGAATTAGAGAAATTGACTGATAAAGAAATTATATATATTCCCTTTTGGAGTGATCAAAATACTTGGTTCAAGATTGATGATAAAGATAAGTTGAGAAATAAATATGGATTACCTTTAGATGCTTATATCATTGGTTCATTTCAAAGAGATACTGAGGGAAGTGATTTAAAGAGTCCAAAACTAATAAAAGGTCCGGATAGGCTTATACAAATTATTGAGTCTAAAAATAAAGAATTTAATAAAGTAATTGTTCTCCTCTCAGGAAAAAGGCGTCAATACGTAATAAACGAGTTAGAAAATTTAAATATTAACTATAAATACTTTGAAATGGTCAATACTGACCAGTTAAATGAGCTGTATAACTGCCTAGATCTTTATGTAGTAGCATCAAGAATAGAGGGAGGGCCTCAAGCAATTATTGAGTGTGCTCTTTCTAAAACTCCAATAATTTCTACAGATGTTGGGGTTGCCTCAGAATTTTTGCATAGTAGCTCAATATTTAAAATGGAAAATTTTGAAAAAGCTATTCCTAATACTGAATATGCATTTCAAAAATCTCAAGCGTACACTATTCCAGATGGATTTAAAGAGTATCAAGCAATGTTTAATTCAATTAAGTTACAGAGTTAATATAGTTAATGAATAAAGCCATAAAGAACAATAAAAACAAAATTTTATGTTTTTTTCTTTTATCCCTCTTATTCAAACCATTATGGCTGTTCAACAATCAAAATCTAGGTATACCGGGTGATGATATGTCGTACTGGTTGCATTCCGCAACAATAGCGTTTGACTTTGATGTGGACTATACAAATGACTATAAGTTAGATAGCAATGTTTTTCATCCCAGAACAAATGTTCCATCTCACCCACCGGGTGCGGGATATTTATCTTCTCCTTTTGTTTTTTTATTCAGTCAATTAGACAAAATAATTGATAGACCCATTGAAAATACACGAACAAACCCGGTTAAATCTTTTGGGTATATCGGATTCTTTATTTCAGGACTTTTCTATACATATATTGGAACAAAATTACTTTTTAAAATTATACGAAAAAACAATAACAAATATAGTGGACTACTTATTCTTTGTGGGTTATTAAGTACCCTAATTCACTATGTTACTACTAGATTTTTGATGGCACATGCAATAGAATTTTTTCTTTGTTGTTTCTTGTTATATATTTTTGAAAAAAACGAAAATAACACACTTAGTACTATTGATATTACAAAATTACTTTTTATATATTTTCTTCTTTCAATAACTAGGCCTTCTACGTTTTTATATTCTTTAATTCTTATTCTTTTGTACCGAAGAAGGTTTCTTTTAAATGTAAAATCAATGTTTATATATATTATTCAATTTTTAGGATTTTCATCAATTTATATTTTGTTATCAAGAAGATTGTATGAAAAAAACTATATGTTTTTAAATACATATGGAAGTGACATAAACGAATATAGTGCAACCTTTAATTTTGAACAATTGATCAGTGGTTTTTTAAAGCTCCCCAACTTAATTTTTTCACCAAATATGGGTATTGCTTTCTCTACACCAATTATTTTTATAGCTTTGCTTTTATTTTTTACAAAAGAAATGAGAAAGAATATAAATATTCTAGATAAATTAATTTTGCTTTTATTTTTTGGCTCAAGTGTTGCTCCTTTGCTTGTGTGGCAGGGCAGAGAGGTAGCGTACGGACAAAGATTATTAATTGGAATAATTCCAATTTGCATTTTAATATCTAGTAAATATTTACATGATAACCGATTAGTACTACTGACAAAATTTTTGACATTTTTTTCTTATTTAGGTTATTTAATGTTTTATTCTTCTGAAAAATTGACCTTAAAGCCTGGGACGACACTTTGGGGAACTCAGGTAGGATTCACAGCTGAAAATTATTATATTGAATTAATCAGATCACTTTTAAATTATGAAACGATTTTGAGTGCTTTATTAAGAAATATATATTCTGTAGATATTTTTAAATTTATTAATTTAAGAAGTCTAATTAACGACTCCTTTGTAACAAACTACATAAGTATTCAAAAAGTTGATAAGTTCTTATCATTTACTGATACTTACTATGGTCTAGATATTAGTTATCTAGTAATAATCAATTTAGCAATAATTGGTTTTTGCTTTATGTACACAAAATTGATTTTTAGTTTACATAAATAAACAATTTTAACTTCAAAAAATAAATATTAATCTTTAAACGTACTGTTTAACTGTATCAATGACTCTTTCTATTTCTTTGTCTTTCATTTTTGGAAAAATAGGTAGTGAAAGAAGTTGGCTAGAGTACTGATCTGCAAGAGATATACTACTCCCGTATTGCTTGTGTTCTTTATAAGCTTTCTGTCTGTGAATAGGTACTGGATAATGAATACCAAATTCTATTTTATGAGTCTCAAATTCACTTAATATTTTGTTTCTTTTCTTTGTTCTGATAACAAATAAATGCCAAACATGATAATTTTCATTCATTACTTTTGGTAAAACTATAGAATCAATTTCAGACAATGATTCAAGATATTTATGAGCTATTATATTTCTTTGTTTATTCCAAAAATCAAGTTTTTTAATTTTTTCTGAAAGAACCACTCCTTGTAGAGGCTGCAATCTAGAATTAAAACCTTTCTCTAAGTGGTAATATTTTTTCACACTACCCCAATTTCTTAACAAAACAATTTTTTCATACAATTTCTTATTATTTGTTGTTACGGCTCCACCATCTCCCCATGCTCCTAAATTCTTACCAGGATAAAAGCTATATGCTGCTGCTACAGAATAATTATTAGAAAATGATGCATTTGAAGCACCGTGAGACTGAGCAGAGTCTTCAATTAATTTTAATGAATTGGCTTTTGCTATCTTATTAAGTTCCTTTAGATTAGCAAGCTGACCATATAAATTTACGGCGATAATTGCTTTTGTTTTTCTTGTTATTTTCTTCTCGACTTCCTTTCTGTCTATTAAATAAAATTCATCATTATCAACAAAAACTGGAGTGGCTCCACAACGAGTAACTGCTAATGCAGTAGCTATAAATGTGTTTGTAGGTATTATGACTTCATCATTTTTACCAATATCTAATGCTCTTAGGATTAATTCAAGAGCATCTGTACCACTGGCACAACTTACTGTATATTTTGATTTGGTAAATTCAGAAAACAAACATTCAAATTCACCAATTTCTTTATTTAAAACAAATCTATTTTCTTGAACTACTTTAGAGAACTGTGCAAAAACTTTTTTGTGAATAGGCTCATGTATTCTTGATAAATCATTAAAGGGTACTTTTTTCATTTAACTAGTAATTTCTTTTTCAATATACTCCAAAAGTGAGACTGTTCTTAAAGCAATTTCATTGTTATTGTTTGAAATGAACGTTTTATCATTTTTGATTGAAGACATGAAATGTTTAACAACCTGTTGAAGTGGTTCAGAGTTTTGGATAAATGGTGAAACTACATCTCCAATAGAAAAAGAGAAAAAAGAATTGTTATTATTTTGACTTATTTCTTTATCATAAATTTGGTCAAATTTTTTGTCATAGATTTTTATTGGTTCATTAAAGTTTAAGTCATCAAAGACAATCATTTTTTTGTCACCAACTATTTTAATTTTTCTTGTTTTCTCAGGATGTAACCAGCTTGAAAACATGGTTACAAATAAATTGTTTTCATAATTTAATGAGACATTTACCATATCAAATGATTCTGTTTGACTTGTATTAAAACTTGATGCTCTGATTTGTGTTGGTTCATTTGGAGTTATTGCATTAAGTATTGAAACATCGTGTGTTGTAAGGTCCCATAAACAACTAACATCACTTCTAATTGGGCCAAGATTTGTTCTTTCAAAATTTATATGTAACAGTGACCCAATCTCCCCATCCTGGATGCTTTTAATTGCAAAATTAATGGCGTCATTGTATAAAAATGTATGATCAACTAAAAGTACTAAGTTTTTTTCATCTGCAAGATTAATTAATTCACTTGCTTCATCCGCTTTAGTAGAAAGGGGCTTTTCAACCAAAACATGAATACCATTATTGAGAAGCTTTTTTGTTATCTCATAATGAGTGTTTGTTGGAGTAGCAATAATTGCTGCATCTATATTTATTTTTGAAGTTAACAAATCTTCTAAGTCTGGAAAGTGTTTTGTTCCCTCATCTAGATTAATATTTTGATTTGAATCAACCACTGCAGATAAATTAATATTGTTATTCGAATTTAAAATTCTATAGTAGTTCTTTCCCCAGTATCCAAGTCCTATAATTGCAAAGTTCATTTTTTTCATTATAAATAATTGTTATTAATATTCTAAATCTTTAAATTTTCTTGGAGAAACTAATGCATATAAGTAAGGAAAGAAGAGACTTGGATAATCTATAAATGGTTTAATTTTTGTATACTTTATTTTTTTTTCTGGATAATCCATTGTCACTGGTACCTCTATTTTTCTTATCTTTTTATCTAAAAGAACATTTGAAAAAAAGTAAGGTTCAAATGCATATTTTTTTAGCCATTTCGCATGAATATCAAACGTACAAGATTTGATGAGTCTTATATCAAAAGCTCTAAACCCACATGTTGCATCTGAAAATTGGTAATTGAAAAGAGTTGAAAACAGCTTTGTCATTAAAGGAATAATTAATTTTCTGAAAAAAGGCATATTGTGATTTTTGTAGTCAATGTATCGACTGCCCTGCACGAAATGATAATTATCCTTGATGATAGGATGGGTTAAATCATTTATGTATTTCGGTCTCATTTTTCCATTTCCAGCAATAACGCAAATGATCTCATATGCATTATCTAGTCCGTACACAATACCATTTACAATTGCATTACCAACCCCTAAGTTTTTTTCAAGAGAAATGTAGGAGAAATTAGATTTTTCAATTAATGCTAAGCTGCCGTCTTCCGAACCAGAATTAACAAATAATAAGTCTCCTAAAAAATTAGTTTGTTGAAATTCTTCAATTAGTGTTTCTAAATGATGTGCCTCATTAAATACCGGACAAATTATCAGAATTTTTGACATATAATTACTTTATTTTCTTTGCAGGGTTTCCGACATAAACTCCAGGTTTTGTAATATCTTTAGTCACAACACTTCCTGCGCCAATAATTACATCATCACAAATTGAAACAGGCAAGATGGTAGCATTTGACCCAATTAGAACATTGTTGCCAATAATTGTATCTTCAAAAGGAGGATCAAAATTTACTTCTCCATTAGAAAATTTATCGTTTACAAACATAACACCATGTCCAATAAAACAATCGTTACCGATTACTACTTGTGAACAAATAAAAGAATGACTTTGTACTCTAGTACCTGAGCCAATTTTTACATTGTTTTGTATTTCTACAAATGGGCCTACAAAAACATCGTCTTCAATCTCACAATCATATAAGTTTACAGGTTCAACATACTTGAAATTTGAACCATACTTAACATTATTAATAGGCATTAGACTCCAATCGGATTGATTTCATTTTAATATTAAATGTAATAATTCAAACGTAAATTATTAGTCATTAATTTAAAGCTATAACTAAAATTATAAGGTTATATTAAGGGCGCTTAGCTCAGTCCGGCAGAGCGCTTCCCTTACAAGGAAGAAGTCACAGGTTCAAATCCTGTAGCGCCCACGATAGTTTCTTGTAATAAAATCATTGAATACAGAATGTTTATTTAATTTAAAACTATGTCTCTAATCTATTAAAATTCGGATGATAGTTGCTTTTCTGGACATTTAAGAGATTTATTTTTATGGAAGAAATAACTAATAAAGAAATCAACAATAATGTTGACAAAGTTATTATGAGTGATCCAACAATTAAACTTTGAATATTTCCATCATATGATCCAAATGAAATGTAATTTCTAAAAAAACGGGAACACAAATATAAACCTGGTAATAAAAAAATAAAATATAAATAACTAAATAATTTAGGTTTATACAAAAATATCGAATTTAATAAAATTTTTAAAGTTTTTTTTATGTATTCAAAGTTATTTGAAAATAATCTTGAATCTCTTGTTTTAAAGAAGTTAGCTAATTCATATTCACTAATTTTAAATTTCATTTTATTTGCATAAAATAAAGTCTCAATTGTATAACTAAATGAGTTTGAAGAGTATATGTTTTCCATAGCTTTACTTGAATAGAGTCTGAATCCAGTTGTTGCATCTTTTATTCTTAACCCAAGTACAGTAGAAACTACAATCGATCCAAGAATTTGAAGCCTGTTTTTGCTTTTGCTAAATACATTATTGGACTTAAAGTCTCTAACTCCTAAAACAATGTCACTATTTTCACTTTTAGCAAATTTAAGCATTGAATCAATCTCTTCGTGTGGATACTGATTATCGGCATCAAATATAATTGTGAAGTCATATTCATTTTCTTTTGAGTAATAAGCTATTCTGTTAAATACTTCTGATAAACCATTATTTTGTTTTGTAAAAATAACGGTAATTTCTTTAATCTGTTGAAGTAACTCTAAAGTCTTGTCAGTACTGCCATCGTCAAAAACACATATATCAGCATTTATTTGTTTATTAATTTTTTTTAAATTAGATATAGTTCTGTTGATGTCTTCAAATTCGTTAAAACAAGGAACGGCAATTAAGATTTTCATTATTAAATTTAATAATAAAGGATACTTTTAGTTTTATATATCAAAAAGCTAAATTTAGCTTTCCTGAGTCAATCTCATGAATTAAATTTATTAAATTTCATATATATAAAATATTTTTTACTATTAACTATGAATTTTGTAAAATAGTATTAAATTCAAATGAAAAAACTTTCTTTATTAAATTTAAAACATATAATTAAGCATTACACAAACTCAATAATCAGTTACCTGTCAAGACTTTTATACACTTATTTATTTACATTATTCACAGACAAAATTAATTTAATTTTTTTTGTAGTATATTTCACAGTTGTAATTCAAAGTTTTTTTATAAATTCAAAAGTTATATATAAAGTTAAATTTTCTCCCAAAAAGTTTTTAAGTTTTATAATATTAAATTCTCTTGTCAGTTTGATAGAGTACTTTATATTTACACAACTTTTAAACGTTGGTTATTCTATATTGTTTTCTACAGGTTTAATTGCAGTTTTTACTGGATTAATAAGACTTTTGCTTTATAAGTATTTTGTATTTTCAAGATATGAATAATGAAACTACAAGCAAATAATTAATTTTTATTATTTACTAAATAGTCATTCACTAATTGAAAGTCTCAATGGTCCAAAATTAATATTCTTGTAAATAATATTGTCATCTGAAATTAGTTTATCTTTTGTAAAACTAATAATGTAATCAGAATCGGTAAAAAATCTTTCTTGCTTACCTTCGTATAGGTTCACAATACCCCAATCCTTATATAGTATATAGTCAAATGTTCTACCTATTGTATAAACATTTAAAGGATACCATTCATTAAGTTGGCTACCGTGTTTGTCAATCCATTCAAACTTTCCACCACCTAATTGATATGAAATTGAAGGTGATAGATTTTCACTTTCTAATATTATTGGAGCTAAATAATCTACTAATTTATATTTAATATATATAGAAACTTCTTCTTCAGTTAAGTCGACATACGGAGGATTAATTCTTTCATCAATAGTATGAAAAGAAAAAAGCATATTCGTTACGATGAAAATTATAACAATAGCGAACTTTATAAAATTGTGAAATTTATAAAATAAATTTTCACGAAAAACAAAAATAAAAGACAAAAAAATAAAGCCGTATGTTGGTAGAGATATTAAGTCAGGTTTTGTAAATATAAAAATACTACTTTCTTGGTTGTAAAATACTGAAAAATAATTAATTAATACGAAATATATTGCTACAAAGAAAAAGTTTTTAATATAATCATTTTTTAACTTGCTAGAAATTTTTAAACTATCTTTTTTAAACGAAAATAAAACAGAAAACATTATTATTAAAAAATATATATACATTTCACTGAACTGATCCATTCTGTCAAATTTATAAAAATTATTACCTCCAAAAAGCGGTGTACAGATGGTAAAAATAAATATAAATAAAAATGGTAAAATAATTTCAATTCTTTTTATTTGATTAAATTTTTTATTCTTAATAAATATAAAAATTAGAAAAACTAAATAATTAATAATTATTTCGTGTAATTTAATATAAAATACTTTTAGTAATTGAAGACTATCTGAAATAACTGCTGGTTCTAAAAATCTAATATAAAATGATTTTTCTTCTGTAAAAACATCCAGAAAAAAAAATGGAAATAAATAACTATTCTTTATTAATGAAAATAATTTATTTTCATTTGTTGTTTCTAAACTTTTGAATACTGCCAGGTCCACCGTTGTAATGTATGGAAGCCATGTAAATATAAAATATAAAATATAAAATATACTTATTACATATACTCTTTTGTATAATTCAGTTTTATTTGTCTTAAGGATTTCTTTATTTTTAATGGTTATATATAGTGTTGCTGAGATCATAAATAATGAAGTGACAATGCCACCTAAGTAAATTGAGGGAGGTATAACTGAAACAATATACAACAAAGCTAGAGTATTTAACTGTTTAGTTCTTTCAAACTTTAAAAATAAATAAAAAAAGAATATTGAAAAGTTTATGACAATCCATTGATTCAATAAATGAACCGATATATTAGAAATATATGAACTCGTTGATAAGACTAAAAAAATAAATAATTTTTCAATGTTTTTGAATCTTGTTTCCCTAACTAATAAATAAATTAAAAATAATTGGATAATGGAAATTACAAAGGAAATTGCTATCAAGTTGTTTATTGGTTTTAACAAATATGCCAAAAATATCATTCCATTTGGCATAGGAATATTTTTTGAACTTAATAAACCTACTTTTGCTTCAAATACATTTAATAAATCTAAAAAATACAATCTAGATACGCCTACTACTTGCCAAGAGGGTGTCAGTGACCAAAAATACCTATATAAACCTAGAAAAATTATTAAAAATATATAAAAAAAGATTTTTTTATTATTTTTAAGTTTCATACAAATATTTTAAGATTTAAATAAATTCACTATATATTCTAATGTTACTATTTTACAAAAAGCTTTAAATTGTATATCAGATTTTCTCAATAAGAAACATTGAAGTGCTTAAAAAGTATTTGGTTGTAATATAAAAAATATTTATTTGTAAATATTATTTTAAAAAAAATTATATTCTTTCCTCAAGAAACTTTTTTAACACATTGGGTTTATATTTTTTTAATTTATTATAAATTTTTTTCGGAAATAATTTCTTTACAAATAACCTTAGTACTCTGTATATTTTGAACCTAGGAGAGTCGACTCTAAAAATCTTAAATATATAAAATAAAATTCTTTTCACAAATATTTCTACACTATTTAAATCTTTTATATTAAGAATTTTATTTAAATCAGCAAAAACAAATCTTTCTAAAAATCTTGGATAACCATAATGATTGTCTAACCTACACCGGAAATGATAGTTTGACTTATCGATAATATTATTGTAAAAATTATTTTCAATATCTTGTCTTTTACCATTAATTACTGGGATATTGTTTTCTTCTAATAATTTTCCAAGAGATACGTCTTCCCATTCACTGTGATCCCACTGTTCTTTCTTTTTTAGAATAAGTTGCACCGTTTTTTTATTAAATATTATTCCTGCACCGCTTAAAAAATTTATTTTTTTACCTGATTCTTTATAGTCTCTTACTAATGGAATGCCGCAATAGACATAATCCTTATCTATTAAATTATCTGAAATATAATTTTCAAGTTCCTTTGTGTTCACAAAAGAACTTGTATTGGTTCTAAATATAAAATCATAGTCAATATTTCTTTCGCACCAGTCTAAAGCTAATAAAAGTTTGTATCCTAAGTTTTTGCTTGATGTATCAGTTTCTACAAACAAGGTGTCATCAATTACTTTTTCAACTTCACCGCTTTCGTAAAAAATAATTTTTAAGTTGTCTTTAAGAATAGAGCCCCAAGTATTTTTAATGGCTTTTTTATTTCTGCTTGATGGATATGTTTTTGAACTTAATACAAGTATTAAGATTTTTAAATTAGGTGTTTTTAAAGTTTTTTTCACAAACTATACATTAGTCTAATTAAAAACAACATCAATGTTTATTAAACTTATAATATCGTACTTAAATAACTTTTATAATCATTTACTATTCTTGATGTATGAATATTTACCTACAAATTCATAATAAATTTTATGATTAAGTTAGAGGAATTAGATATTTTTGAGTCCAGTTTAATAAAACTCAAGGCTTTTGAAGACCATAGAGGAACATACAATAAACTAGTCTCAAAAGAAATTTTAGACTACTTTAATTTTCAAATTGAAGAGATTAATTTTATTAATTCTAATAAAAATACATTGAGGGGTTTGCACCTCCAAGACAGCAAAAAAAATTGTAGTAAAATGTATTATTGCCTTGAAGGTTCAGTAACAAGCCTTCAGTTAGATACTCGAAAAAAATCTCCTAGTTTTGGACAGTATTTTGATACTAAATTAAATTCAATAAACAATGAACTTTTATATGTTCCACATGGAATTGCAACAGGTTTTTATTTTCAAGAAAATGCAAAATTAGTTTATTGGCAATCAGATAGCTATAAACCAGAAGATGAAAAAGTTTTCAATCCATCGCATTTTGTTAAATCACTAAATTTAAATAATCCAGAAATGTCTAATAAGGACAAAAACTCTCTTCCCTTTTAAGACAAAAAATAAACATTTTTAGAAATTATAAATTTTTCTCTTATGAAATAGAATTCCATAAATGAAGTTTGTTTGTGGGTAAATGAACTTTTTATAACTACTCTTAAAAACATACTTGTATAATAATAATGTAAGTACTGCCTGGTCTTGCCTGTGATTTAACCTACTTGATCCGACAGGCGAAATGCATTCTTGAATTTGAGAAAATTTACTCCATAATTCTGAAATATTTCTTGCATTTTTTGAATTATAATCAAAACCAATCAGCCCGCTCGCAAAATTGCTACGGTTTAAATGTTTTTTATTTAAACCAATATATTCGATAGTCTTGGGGTGAGTCCAATCTTTGATTTTGTTACTACTCTTAGGAACAACAATTCCATTTGCTGTCAAAGCTATTTTCAATAATGTTATTTTTCTAGTAACCAGATTTCCAGCATCCAACCACACTACTTTTGATTTATTTTGAACCAAAACTTCATTAACAATAATTGGCTTCCATGCATAATTGCCTAGTTTACCATCAAAATATTCGCCTATAAATTTTGGATATTGACTAAATTCAAATTTTCTTATTTCTAAGTTTTGATAATTATCTTTGAAGTATGTTAATTGTTTTTTATCAAGACCAATATCATATACTACTAATTTATTTGTTAGATGTTTATAAAAACTATTTATTAAACTGTCTAACTCATTAAAGTAATTCTTTTCTGCTGCAGTAACAAAAATTATATTATTGTCGTAAAGCTTTTTATAAATTAATAAATTATAAATTAAGTTGAAGAAAATTATAATCACATCTAAAAAAAACCTAAAAATTCTTTTACTAAAAGCTAATAAAACTTTTGTCCATGTTTTTAATCTAATCATTGAAATTTTTAGTAATTACTTGACTTAAAAAGTATTAAAGAATTAAATAAATATAAAATTAACTTCCAACCATCTCTAAATCTGGAAATATTGGTTTTACCGTATTTACGACTTCTGTAATGAACAGGGTATTCAAGAATCTTCGCACCCGAATATGCACTAGAAAAGATTAAATCAAAATCGCAAAATGGGTCAGAGATTATAAGTTTTTCTTGCCATGCATATAAAGAATCTATCCTTGATTTTTTAAATATTTTTGTACCACATAGTGTGTCAGACAAATTTATACCAATTAGCTTTGATATAAGATACTGAAAGCTTCTGTTTCCTATTTTATTTATATATCTCATGGCACTATCTTCCATTGGATACATAAGTCTTGTACCATTAACAAAGTCACAATTTGTATTTTCTATTACTTCAAAAAAGTTTGTTAACTCTTCTGGGTCAACACTTATATCTGCATCAAGAATTGCTATAGCATCATATTTAGATTGTTTTATCGCCTCCCATACAGCATTCGCCTTCCCATTTTTAGTTTGCTCAAAAACTATAATATCTAAATCTAATCTTTCGTCTTTAATTGAATTCGCAACTTCAAATGTATTATCTTTTGAAGGACCACATACAATAATTATTTCATAATTTGAAGAAAACGTAGGAATTCTTTTAATTAATTCATGTAAATTTCCAGATTCATTTTTTGCAGGAACAATAATTGATTTTGAATACTCTTCCTTTACTTCATTTTTTAGCTGATATAGAAAATAGGTTTTTATTCCTAAATTAAAGAAACTTAAAGTAATTTCTAAAAAAATATTTATAAATTTTCCAATGCCGAAAATCCTAAAAGGAAAAACTTGCCTGTTGTAACTGTTGATTTTCTCAAAGTTTAATGAGTAAAAAATATTGGAAATTTTACTTGGTTTAATGTAAGAATTTATTTGTGATTTTCTTTTGATTCCAATACTTTCAAATACTCTAAATAATAAATTCCATTTTGGATTTATAGATGTCAATAATACTTTTCCTTCTTGTTTTAGAAATTTTTTAAATACCTTTACAAATTCATAAATGTCTGAGGAGACTTCAAATATATCAGTTACTACTATGAAATCATATTTTTTATTATCAAGATTAAATTCTTGAGTTCCTAAATCTTTTGTAGAATCAACATATATAGTGTCATATTTTTTATGATTTAGCTCATTTTCACTCGCATTTGAGGTTATATGTAGTATCGAATTTGTAGGTAAAATATACTTTTCAATTTCACTAAAGTGATTTTTGTAAAATTCTTTTCTTGATAGCTTAATCATAAATATAGTTTGTAAGCATTATACACGTTTGTATGTTGTTTAATATATAGAATATTTAACTACAAATTTGATTTATAAATTTGTATAGAACTTCTAATTTATAATTTTCTAATACAGTGCTCTTTGCATTTTTGGAAATTTTTTTAATTTGTAGATCATCATTGAAAACTTTATTGATTTTATTTACCCAATTTTTATAATCAAAATCTTTTACAAAAAAGATATTTTCTTCATCTAGAAATATATCTTTTTGCCAAAATCCTTTAGTTTCAGTTATCATCACAGGTATTCCCAAGGACATAGATTGGAGTGCAACACTTTGACCAGATGGTTGGAGACTTTCTTTTAGTGGAATTATTGAAAGCCTTGATTCTAGGTAAAGATTCCTTAGGTCTGCATCTGAAATCTCCCCACTTCCCCAAGAACCATTGTGAATTTTGACATTTGGTAGGTCTAAATTTTTAAATACTTCATTAGATGAAACAATTATGAAGTTAAATTGCTTTAGACTTTCTGCTAATTTAATCAATAATTCAAAGTCCCTATTTCCATCATTTCCAACAAATATGATATTTTCATTTTTTGTTAGATCTTTATTATTTTTGTTTTTCCAAAATTCTGTATCAATACAAAATGGTAAAAAATTAAATTTTTCAATTTGTTTTTTATGGATATTTTTTGCCTTTTCAAACTCTGCATTTCCTAGAAAGATAATGTTATTAACACTCAAAACTAATAATTTAATAAAAAACATATGCAGAAACTTTAATTTCTCAAACTTTAACTTTTTACTGTAAAGCCCCATTGCAAACAATGAAACGTTTATGGGTTTAAAAAGCCTTGCAACAAAGAGTATTAAAATAGAGGAAAACCCCACTCCTTCATTTACTAAAAACAAATCATCTGTTTTTAAGATTTTTTTTAAATTTTTTAGATTAGTTAATTTAGAAGTGTAAGAAGGCAAGCTTAAAAATTTATTCAAAAATTTATCAAAGAATTTTAATAATGGGTGCAATAATGACTTGTTTTCACTGAACTCAATTATTTCTATGTTATTATTTTTATTTTCAAAACTATAAATTCCATAATAAAAATCTTTTGCATAATTTTGTTTGTCATTGTAATTTTTTTTTCGATTTTGACTGAATATATATGTTATATTTTTCATTTCACATAATTTATTTTAATTAACTTAAATAAACTGTCTGTATACAAATAAATAATTTCTAAATTTGATGAGTTTTATATTTAATTTCTTTAGTCTTGTAGAAATGAGAGTTTATAAGAATACCTATAATTTAAATAGGATCAAAGGTAATCAATTTTTAGCTTATACACATTTAGGCTTGGGTGATCATATTGTTTGCAATGGACTGATAAATCACTTTTCAGAATCTTTTCAAAAAATATATCTACCTGTTAAATCGAGAGATTTGAATAATCTTAATTATCTTTATAGAGATAACCATAAAATAAAAATTTTTAGAATTGAGCACGATACTGAAGTTGAAGATATTACTAACTTTTCTAAAGAAAAAAATCTGCCAATATTAAAAGTAGGTTTTAAAAAAAGAAAACCACCCTTTAATTTATCCTTCTATGAACAATTTAAATTACCTTACAATATCTCGATCGATAAATTTCAAGTTTCTAGGGATGCTATAAAAGAAGAAAAGCTTTTTAAACATTTAAAAGATATTTATCGTGTAGAAGGCCCTTATCAGCTAGTACATAATCAAAGCTCTTATGGGAAAGTTGATCTAAGAATAAACAACAACTTACCTGCAATTTACATAGAAAAAGAAACTGATTTATATAAAAATGTTTTTTTATATATAAAAGTAATAGAAAGCGCAAAAGAAATTCATTGCTTAGATAGTAGCATTCTTCACCTTGTTGAAAGAACCAAAACTAATGCTGACCTATTTTTTCATAATATAAAAAAAAGAGGTCAAAGAGGTGCTGAAGTACATTTAGTGAATAATTGGCAAATAATAAATTACTTCAATTAGATTTATGTCATTATTATTATCAATTAAAAATCAAATAATTTTTAGGAATTAATATATGGAAGTTAATATACCTGTTTCGTTAGGTGAACTATTAGATAAAATTTCAATCTTAGAAATTAAGAACAAAAAAATAACAAATGAATCTAAGTTGGTAAATATTAAAAAAGAATTAAGTGGGTTAAAAAATGTCCTCAAAGAATTAGATATTAATATGTCTGAAGCAAACGAATTGTTCGAAGACCTTTACAAAATTAATTTATCATTATGGGAAATTGAAGACTCTATTAGGTTGTTAGAAAAAAATGAGGACTTTGGAAAAGATTTTGTTAAATTGGCAAGATCTGTATACATAACAAACGATAAAAGGTTTGAAGTAAAAAATAAAATTAATCAACTCTTTAAGTCACAATATATTGAAGAAAAATCATACGAAGATTATTAATAATTGAAAGTTGCAGTTTTTTTCACTTGGGATTATTCATTAAATACATGGCATGAATCAGGAACTATTGGTAGGGAATTAAAATTTTTTAAAAGTCTTGAGGAGAAAAGAAATATATATTTTACATTTTTTACTTATGGAGACAGTTCAGAATATAAATTAGCGAAAGAACATAATATTAATGAAGTTTTTCCGGTATACAAGTCAACAACTTATTATAAAAATAAGGTCATTAGGATACTTTCCTCGTTTTTTATTCCTTTGAAATTAAAAAATAAAATTAATAATATAGATATGCTTTATCAAAACCAATTACTCGGTTGTTGGGTGCCAATTTTGATAAAAAAATTATATAAAAAACCACTAGTTATTAGAACTGGATATGATATGCATGATTTTGCAAAACAAGATAATAAATCTTCACTAATTATATTTTTATACAAAATCTTAACAATTTTTGCTGTGAAAAATTGTGACTACTTTACAGTTACAAGTAAAGCTGATTTGAATAGGTTTAAAAATAGTTATCCAAAATATAAACATAAATTTTTGCTAAGACCTAATTGGGTTGAAGTGGATAATTTGAATGATTTTAAAAATAGATATTCAAATAAATTACTTGCTGTTGGAAGGCTTGTTACTCAGAAAAACTTTAAGTATTTAATTTCAGAATTTGCGAATTCAAAAAATAATTTACAGATTGATATTGTTGGCAATGGTCCTGAAAAAAATAATTTAACTACTCAAGCAAAAAAGCATAATGTAAAGATAAATTTTTTAGGTAATTTAAGTAACAGCAAGCTATTGAAGCTTTATCAGCAGTATAAATTCTTTATTTCAACGTCTTTATTTGAGGGAAATCCTAAAGCATTACTAGAAGCTATGGGGTCCGGTTGTGTAGTTATTGCATCAAATATAAAAAATCATAGTGACATTATCTCAGATAATAGAAATGGATATCTTTTCGATATTGGTAGTAACAATTTAAACAATAAATTTAAGATGCTTAAACAAGCTGATACAAATTTTTCAAAAATAAGCAAAGATGCATACTTATTTATTAAAAACGAATATTCACTTGATAAGTCTATAAACTCCTTTTACGAAGACTTTGAAAGAATTCTTTCTAAATAATGCTCTAATACAAATAATTTCCATATTCTTTGACCATTAATTCTAGATTTATTAATACTCAACAATTTAACAATATTTTTGTTAAGGTCTTTAATAATATGACCATTTAAAATTTTATTTGAGATTAAGTCTAAGTTGTTGAAAACCCATCTTTCAACATCAAAAACAAAACCTTGTTTTTTTCTTAATAAGAAGTCATCATTAAAATCTCTGGATAAATAGTTTTTAAGGATTTGTTTCGAATTTAGTGGGTTAAGATAAGAACTATCTCGTGACATTATAAATTCTATTAATTTGTGATCAACAAATGGAGATCTGACTTCAAGAGAATTTGCCATGGAGGTTCTGTCAATTTTATACATCATCATTTCTGGTAAAAAAAGTTTATAGTCTGAAATAAGTAATTTTTTATAATGATTTAAATCTTCATAATCTAATCCATCAGCAAAAGAATTTTGTTTTGAGTTTATTTTCAATAGTTTTGTTAACTTTTTGTCTTCTAAGAATGATCTATATTTTATTTCCAAATTATTAGATTTTGAAAGTAGTTTGTTTCCAGTTCCAAAAATTGCGGGATAAAAATTGTAAGATTTTGAAATTAAGTTATTTAATACTCCTGTCTTTTTTAAGCTTTTAATAGTTCTTTCATAACCTCCAAGTAATTCATCTCCTCCATCTCCAGATATAGCAACTTTATAATGTTTAGAGATTTGTTTACTTAAAATATAGCTGGGAACTACGGACGGATCACTATAAGGTTCGTCTAAAGAATTAAGAGCATCATTAATTTCATCATAAGTAATATCAGTTGAAATAGTTGTCGTCCTATGATCAAGGTCATATTTGCCTACTACTTCTTTTATATATTGACTTTCATCATATTTTTTTTCTTTTAGATATACTGAAAAGGACTCAACTTGTTTTTTATTATCGACTAGGTTCTTAACTATTGATGAAGAGTCAATTCCACCAGATAAGAAATTTGCTATAGGTACATCCGCAGTAGTCCTGATGTTGATTGATTCTGAAAAAATATCAAAAAATTCTTCTTTTTTAAAAGGTTTATTATTTAAAAAATTTTCTACGTTCCAATACTTTGACTTTTCTGCTGTGAAATTATTTTTTTGTAGATCCACCGAAAGTATTTCTGAAGGCATTAATTTATAAATGTTTTCAAACAATGTAAAAGGTGAACTTATAACACCGTAATCAATGTAGTTATATATTTGATCTTCACTGATTTTATAATCTTTCAGAATTTTTAATATTGACAACAGGCTTGAACCAAAATGAATATTTTCATTATCAATAAAATAATATAAAGGCTTTTGACCTAACCTGTCTCTGGCTAAATGGAGCTTTGATGATTTTTCTTCAAAAAATGCAATAGCAAACTGCCCCCTTAGTTTTTCAATGAACTTAATTCCATAGTGGGACAAGCCAACCAACAGTGTTTCTGTATCTGAATGAGATGTATAAAATTTTAAACCTTTATTTTTTAATTCTTCTCTGAGTTCAGAGTGATTAAATATTTCACCATTAAACATTAATAAAGTATTAAATTCTTTTGAATACATTGGCTGATTAGCAGTGTCTGAAAGATCAATTATGGAAAGTCTGTTAAACCAAAAATTTAAATTAAAATTTTCGTATTCTTTTTCAAAAAAGCACTTTGAATCTGGACCCCTACAATCAATTAATTTATTTGCTTCATCAATTAAAGAATTATCAATTGGCTTTTTTGAAATAGAACCGGTGAATCCACACATTCTTTAATTATATTCGTAGGAATTTATATTATTATTGTTAAATTAACATTATGAATGAAAATATAAACTTTTTATACTGTTTTGATAAAAATTATAATACCCAAGCATTTTCTTCAATGATTTCCCTTCTGAACAACACCTCAAAAAGAATAAGTATATATGTAATACATGATGAAGAAAATTTTAAGTATCAAGTTCCTAGCAGAATATTAAATCATAAAAATTTAATATTTTTTGATTCATATAAGTTTGCAAACTATGAATACGATTTTCCCAATATAGAAAATGTTCATATTAGTGTTGCAACATATTTTAGGCTTTTCATAAAAAACTACCTTCCTAAAGATGAAAAATATTTTGTTTTTATGGATCCTGATGTCATCTGTATTCAAGACCCGATAAATGAAATAGAAACTTCTATAAAAAAATTAAACACTACTGAATTTACTATTGCAGCAAAGACAGAACATAGTGATGGAGTAGAAAGAATAAATGTTACTGACAAGTACTTTAATGCTGGAGTGATGATTATTGACTTTAATAAATGGCAAAAAAATAATTACCAAGAAAGATTAATAAAAAAATTAAATGATTTAAAAAATAATATAGTTCAGTGGGATCAAGATGTTTTAAATTCAATGCTGAACGGTAAATATTTAGAATTAAATGAAATATTAAACTTTAAAGCTGCAACAAAAGTTGATTTCAACTTCAAAAGCAAAGTAATATTTGTTCATTATATGGGTAGTCATAAACCGTGGTTAACAAGTGGTTTATTTCAAAAAGATTCAAATTATTACCATCGTAACTTTAAATTAATTACTGGGAAAAACTTTCATATAGAACATAAGTGGAAAGTTAGATCTTTAATTGACTTTCTGTTAGCAGTGGCTTCTTTAAAAATTTTGAGATTAAATAAACCATTAGTTTTCATTTATGAGTTTGCTAATTCCTTTTTAAGAAATAAAAATTAAGACATTTATAATACAGATATTGAATATTTAATTAAGGAGCATCTTTGAAGGTTTTGGTATTAGGCAGTAAAGGCATGGTTGGCTCATCAGTGTCTAGAATGTTAAAAAATAATAATGACATTGAAGTATTTGAATCAGCAAGAAGTGATACGAACCTTTTTTCATTGACTGAAACAAAAGAATTATTCTCCAACATTGAACCTGATATTATTATTAATGCAGCAGCAAAAGTAGGGGGTATCCTTGCAAATGATCTTCAAAGAACTGAATTTATACTAAATAATCTCAAAATAAATATAAATATTATCGAAAGTATCATAGAGTTTCCTGAAATCAAATTAATAAACTTAGGTAGTAGTTGCATTTATCCGTTGGGAGCTGAGGTGCCAATTAAAGAATCTAGTTTATTAACTGGCAAACTTGAGCCAACTAATTCTCCTTATGCAATGGCTAAATTAACAGCAATAGAAATGGGGGATGCAATTTCAAAACAATATGGACACAAAGTATTAGACCTTATGCCAACAAATCTCTATGGTCCAAATGATAATTTTTCAGAAAATGAGAGTCATGTCATCCCCGGTTTAATATCAAGAATGCATCGCGCAAAAATAGAAAATAAAAATATATTTGAAGTTTGGGGTACGGGGGCTCCTCTACGGGAATTTTTATACGTTGATGATTTGGCAAAAGCAATAGAATTTACAATTGTTAATAATGTGGCTCCTGGACTGTACAACATAGGAAGTAACGAAGAGGTTACAATTAAGTCTCTTGTTGAAAATATTAGAAGTGTCATTGATTACCCAGGAGAGATTGTTTTTGATAATACAAAGCCCGACGGTAATCCAAGAAAGTTGTTAGATTCGACTAAATTTACAAGCCTAGGTTGGAAGCCCACTACTAAATTATCAGAGGGATTAAAAACAACCTATAGTTGGTTCTTAAAGAATTAAACTGAATATTCCCAAGTCGGATTCATTAATCCATTGTCAATCAAAACTTTTTCCCTATTAGCTATTTCTAAATCACTATCCACCATTTTTTTGACTAATTCATCAAAACTAGTTTTTGGTTTCCAACCAAGTTCTTTATTTGCTTTGGAAGGATCTCCTAGTAAGTGGTGGACTTCATTAGGTCTTGCATATTTGTCAGAAGTCAAAACATAATCTTCCCAATTAAGGCCAATATGACTAAAGGCTTTTTTGGCAAACTCTTTAACAGTATGAGTTTCACCTGTTGCTAAAACCCAATCATCAGGGGTTTTATGCTGCATCATTGCGAACATACCTTCAGTGTAATCACCTGCAAAACCCCAGTCTCTAGAAGCTTCGAGATTTCCCAAAGTAAGATTTGTTTGCAATTTATGGTAAATTCTTCCAACAGCTCTGGTAATCTTTCGAGTCACAAACGTTTCCCCCCTGTGAGGAGATTCATGATTAAAAAGAATACCATTTACTGCAAAAATATTATAAGACTCTCTGTAAACTTTTGTTATATTGTGAGCGAATACTTTTCCAGCAGCGTAGGGGCTTTTTGGTTCAAAAAGAGAATCTTCATTTAAAACAATTTTTTCTGAGCCACCAAACATTTCTGACGAAGAGGCCTGATAAAACTTAATGTCTTTATCTACATTTCTTATAGATTCTAAAATTGTTATTGGGCCAATCGTAGAGGTAAAAGTTGAATAAATTGGGTTTTTGAAAGAGACTGCTACATGCGACTGGGCTGCTAAATTGTATATTTCATCAGGCATTACTTTATTAATTAAATTAGTAAGCGAGGATGAATCTATCAAATCAGAGTAATAAAGGTGTATTTTTCCTTCTTCCCTGTACTGAGAGATTAATGGATCAATTCTGTTTGTATTTATATTCGAAGCTCTTCTAATCAATCCATGAACTTCATAACCTTTTTCTAATAGTTGATTTGATAAATAGTATCCATCTTGACCGGTTATGCCAGTTATAAGTGCTTTCATAATTATTACCTAATTTTAAATGTTACACCCGAATAAAAACTACTTACAAAAAAGTAAAATACTATGGCAAAATAAGGATTTTCCATTGATCCATCAAACATAGATATAAAGATTAAAGGAAGAAAAAATATAATAAATTCACTATTAGTAAAATTTATTTTTACAAGGTTAAACATGCTATAAAAAAAGTAAAAAACTAATAATAAACCAAAGATTCCTGACCTTATAAATATATTTAAGAAGTAATTATGAGAATTTTCATTTAGACCATCTACACCAGAATATATAAAGTTTTCAAAAACAAGTGGCGTTGTTTGAAACCCTCCGCCAAATACAACTTCATCATTTTGTTTAGCAAATTCAAAAATATCCTGCCAAAGCTGTAACCTCCAATTTAAATTACCATCTGCAGAATACAGCCTATCGTCAAAAATATAGAATAAAGGTATTTCATCATCATAAGTGTTTGAAACTTTGTATTTATGTTTAAATACCTGGGAAACGGCTTCAGGTGTTTCTTCAAATTCAAAAGTAAAATCAACTAAAGTGTGGGATGTAGCTAAAAATAGAATTATTGAAATTAAAAATAAAATAGATGATCTTTTAGTATTTTCAAAAAAATATTTCTTTTTTTTATAAATCATAACAATGATATAAACAAATAAAGCAATAGCAGCTGATCTACTTTTAAAAAAGATCAAAGGAATGTATATAGACGACATAAGAACAAATAAATCAACTAAAGGTCCACCTTCGCTAAATTTATTTGCAAAAAATGTGACAACAATAAAGAAAATTGCTATCTCAGCTCCTTTTAAAAATTGAGTCTTGTCAGAATATTCATTAAAAAATTTAGTTAAAAATTCAGGATAGTAAACAATGTTAAACATAAACTGTGTTATCAAACCTAAGTATCCAAGATAAAAAAAGTTTATTGTTATTTCTATGTTTTTAAAAATTAGATATCCAAAAAAAATAAAGGAAATATACCAAATATACACACTTGACTTATAAAGATACAAATTTAAAAAATTTGCTGAATTGATAAGGTTATAAATAATAAAATAAGAAACCAATAATAAGTAACTGTAAACAAATTTTGAACTAAGATTGTCTCTAAAAAATTTATTTTTGTAAATTACTACAGATAATAAAAGAATCGAAAAACCAGTTAATATTTCACCTAATCGAAATCCAAATATGTATAATCCCAGTAATGAGCGGCCGTTTATTAAAATTACTAAAATCAAAATAAATAAAATATTTAATATAAAAGATTTGTATTTATTAAATAAATTAATTGACATTCTTGATAGTATACTTTGTTCTTCCTAGTAATTTTTTTATAGAATAATATTTAATATACATATACCTAAAAAATTTGTTTAAGAGGTACCTAAAAAATATATTAAATTTAGACTTTAAATTTCTCTCATCTATAATTTCAAACTTTTTTTTGTAAATTTCGTTAAAAATTTTATCAAAGTTATTAGCAGCATTTAAAAAATCATACGGGTATTCATTTAACTTGAATATTAAATTATCATAATTTTCTTTTATTAGCTCTAGAGACTTTAAAAAGTTCTCAATGTCATAACTTACACCGTAATCTTTACAATACTCTGACGTTGCGCCACTATTTACGTACAAAATTGGTAAGCCACATAATGCTCCTTCCATATGGTGGTTTCCTGAAGGCTCATTTTTAGAAGCTGTAATATAAACATCATGCTGTTTTAATTCATTGGCTAAATTTTTTCCTTCTAATGGGTCTAAAACTATAATATTTTTGAACTCTATATCTTTAGGTTTGTTTCCTATAAATGTAAATTCAAACAAATCTCTATATGTATCGGAGTTAAGAAAATTATCTAATTGTTTATATTCTAAATACCCCTTCATTAAATTGTCACTCCAATGATGTGTAACAAGTTTTAATTTTGATTTTTTATTCCAATATGTTTTATTCTCATTATTAAAAATAGCTTTATTGGGACCTCCTTTGACTACATAAGATTTTTTCTTGCTTAAGTCAAAATTATTAAAAACATTTTTAAGCCAATGACTAACAAATATATTTACATCAACAACTGCATTAAATTTATTTAACTTAAAATTAATGTTCTTGGTTCCTTTTCTTTCATCACACTCATTAAATCTTTGAAATACAATAGCTTGGTCATTGGTAAATTTTAAATAATATTCAATATCATAACTATCAAAACTTGAAGTTTCTGAAGAGATAAGTGGGTTAGTTAATAAAATTATATCTATATCCTTATCATTAAGGTGATTAATTACAGTATGTCCATTATTTTCAAGATAATTAATAAAATTTTTTAGAAACTCATTACCTCCCCCAAAAGGGCCATCAATTATTTTTGAACCAATACTTATTTTCATAAATTTTCTTTTTGAATTTTCTTAAAAAAGCTCTGTTGTTCTTCAGTTTTAAGTGACGAGATATTGTTTTCCATATTTAAAACATATAGCTTGTTTTTTAAAATTTTTATTTTATAACGTTTTTTCAATAGATCTATAAACAACTTGTAATCTTGAGCGTACTTTATGTTTTCATCATACATCCCTAAATCTAAAACTACATTTTTTTTAATCATTAAAGTTCCGTGAATAAATGGATTTTTATATTTAATAACAAAACTTATTGGTAGTAGGTGTGAAAATCTTGGTATTGCTTTTTTTGTATTTTTTACAAAACCTCTTGTGGTGCACGCATCTAATTGAGATTTAGATAGCGAATTATATTGAACTTGAAGCCTAGATTGAAGACTAATATCATCACTATCTTGTCTAGCTAAAATTTGTCCTTTTGATTTTTCTATTAAAATATTTAAACATTTTGTTAAACCGAGATTATCTTTATTTCTAAAAATTTTTAAACGGCTATCCTTTATACTGGTTATAATTTCATATGTTTTATCTGTTGATCCATCATCTATAACCAATAATTCAATGTTTTTATAACTTTGCGTAAGGATACTATCAATCGATTTTTTAATATTTTCTTGATCATTATAAACAGAAAGTAAAACTGAAATTAAAGGAGTTTCAATAACTTTATTCATTTGAATTAAAAATATATTCCAAGTTTTTATTTAATATATTCAAACTCATATTTTCAATGGTATGATTATGAATTTTTTTACTTTCTTCAATAAGAAGTTTTTTATCTTCCAAAAATAATATTTTTTTTACTAAATCATGATAATCAAACTGTTTAAATGAAAGTTTATAATCATCTGGAAAATACTCATCCAACCCCCCAAAGGATGGATAAATTGATGGTACTCCATAGACTGATGCTTCTGTTATTAATCTTGGTTGTCCTTCAAATATTTTTGTTGCAGTGATTACAGCCCTAGCCTGTCTTATAATATCTATAGCTTTATTATTTTCTAGAAAACCCAGAAATTCAATATTTTCTGAAGAGTACTTACTTGTAATTTCGTTTTCTAGTTGACCAGATCCAATAACCAATAACCTGAGATTAATTTTTGATACCTTCCAGGATTCTAATAAATCTTTTACTCCCTTTTGTTCAGTTAGAGAGCCGGCATATACTACATATTCACTATCAGCCGAATATGTGTGGCCTTCAGATATTTCAAATGGGTTATAATTTTTAAAAACTTTATCTTCATTAACTCCTTTTTTAATCAAATAATCCTTACAAAATTCATTTAAAGCAATAATTTTTAGATTGTATTCCCTGAGTATATTTATATATCTCTTTCCGTACATGACCACAAAAAAAGACTTTATATATGAATTTTCAAAATACTTATTGAATAAACTGATTCTTGTTTTTTTATTCCCACATTTAAAACAAAAGTCTTTACCAATAAAATGCTTAGAGGCACTAAAGGTATCTGTGCATGCAAATCTAAAATTATGAATTTTTAAAACAACTTCAATATTTTCTTTTTTTAAGAGATTAAAAATACCTAGATTTGCCTTAAACCAAGTGTTGTGAATATAAACTATATCTGGCTTAAAATTGTCAACTTTTATCTTTAGTGCTTTATTAGATGCCGGGTTTGACAGGGTGAAAAAGCTAATTAAGTCATATATATTTAGATTTTTAGCGTTGTCAAAATTTATATAATCTACTTCATAGAATTTTTTTAAAAATTTAATTTCTTCATCAAAGTTAGAATCTTCTCCACCATAATTTTTATATTTAGTATTAATTACTAAAACTTTTTTCATTTTAACTTATCAATTTTCATAATTTTTACCACCTCCATGGTTGGCATCGTAGTAAAACAAAGGCTCGTCTACATAGACTAAATTACTAAGTTGTATAAGCCCCAACCAACAATCATGGTCAGAAGTATGTTCAAAATATGGAGTCCTATACAAACCTCTAAATCCACCTAATTGTTGGATTAAATTTCTTTCTACTATGACACTTGATAAAACAACAGAGTTGTGATGCTTTAAAAAGTCATAATCCCAAACTTTGGGGAATGAACTGAATTTAAAATATCTTGTAAATTTGTACTTTTTTTTAATTTTTTTAAAATGATGTTCCGCGTTATAGACTAAATATTTTTTATTTTCATCATATACTCCGTAACCAAAATAACCATCAGTACATGAGAAGCCAATATTTCTGTTTTTCATAGCGGAAACCTGACGTTCAAGTTTATTTGGCAACCAAAGGTCATCATCATCAAGAAAAGCTATTAATTCCCCACTTGCTTCAGAAATGCCATAATTCCTTACTGCCGGTCTTGATCCACCCCAATTAGGCGTGCTATTTCTATCAATATGAATAACGTTAGAAATACTTTTTAATTCTTTTGAATAATAACCATCTTCTGTAGATCCATCATTTACTACAATTATTTCATAATTATTGTAAGTTTGATTTTGAATGCTACCAATTGCATTTAGTAGATATTTATACCTGTTGAAAGAGGGAATAACGATGCTTACTTTTTTTGAATTCATGTTGTAATCCAATTTTATATCAAAAGAAATATTTCAGTTACAACTTTTTTATTTTACTATTTTGTTTGACTCTAAATGCTGTATATTAAACTTAAAAGAACATTTATGCTAAAAAACATTGATAATCATGAATTTCTTAATGGCCAAAATTTTTCTAAAATTGCGAATGTTATATTTGCAATAAATGTTCCTAATGAAGATTTAATAAACTTTAATCTTGATGACTATAAAATTATCTCAAAAAATAAACTATTTACTGGATTAAAACTTAGAAATTTAAGTATTAAAAATGGAGATATTGTTTTTTGCAACTCTAGTTATCTAAATTTGTTTTTCAAATATTTAAAACGATTAAAACAAATTACGTCAATCACCCTAATCACATCGCAGTCTGATTTTTCAATAACAAAAAAGGTATTTATTAATAAACCAGAAAGTGTAACAAAGTGGTTTGCAGTAAATGTAGCGCATAAAGACAGTTGCCTAATACCAATACCCCTAGGGGTAGCAAATAACTATTCTCCAAAAAATATAAGAATTAATGATTTAGTAAATTTTAAATTTGAGAAAGTAAAAAAAGAGAATAAGTTATATATCAACTTAAGAAAAAGTACAAATTATAAAGAACGAGAAAATATTGAAAACCTATTTAAAAATAAAGACTGGGTGGTTTTAAAAGAACCTAATTTATCAACAGATGAATACATAAAAGATTTAAATAAATATAAATTTATACTTTGCCCATGGGGCAATGGTTTTGATACCCATAGAATATGGGAAGCTCTTTATTGTGGGTCAATTCCAGTTACTAAATCCCATATTGGTTTGTCTTTTGAGGATTTACCCATAGTTTCTTTTGAAGGATTTGATAATTTATCTATTGATAAATTAATAGCAAAATCTAATGAAAAAGATTTCAATACTTATGCTTTAAATTTAAAATATTGGGATCAGCTTATTAAAAAAGATATTAATTTAACTAATAGAATCTCAGAAAGTATAAAAGAAATAAGTTATATAGAGTTTTTGTTTTGGAATCGAATTAAATTTATAAGTTTTATATTTAGTAAATCAAAAATAGTTAAATTTTATATTAAGAAGGTTATTGAAAAATTAAACAACCTTTTTCAATAACCTTTTACCTCTATAAAGTTCAATTTTATAGTGATGTGTATATTTCTTAAAACTATCAATATCATGTGTTGAGTTAACTATTGTTAAGGTGCTGTCTAATAGCAAATTAAAAATCATCGCTTTTGTCTCTTCATCTAAATTAGAAGTGGATTCATCTAAAAATAAGACTTCAGCATCTGAGAGAAGTACTCTAATAAATGCAATTTTTTGCATTTGTCCTGATGACAAACTTTTATTATCTACTTTGATATCAAGATCAATTTGAATTGAGTCTTCAAACAGCTTAAATTTATTTACCATATCAATAATTTCTTTGTCGCTTCTGTGATTTTTATTTCCATACATAAGATTATCTCTCAATGACATGGTAAAAATTAATGGGTTCGGCCCGACAAAGCCTAACTTTTCTGATCCTGCATAAACTTTTCCAGCATTTGGATAAAAAACGCCAGCTAAAAGACCTAGCAAAGTACTTTTACCAGTTCCGTTAGTGCCAGTAATTATTGTATGGGACCCTTTTTCAATCTTTAAATTTAATTCTTCAAATATTTCCATGTCACTATTCAAATATTTAAAATCTACGTTTTTTAATTCGAATGCTAAATTATTTGTTGGCTTATTTTTTATAACATAATTTTCTCTCAGCGTTGAAACTTTGTATCTTTCCAATTGATAAAATGCATCGAGATGTACATGTGAATTTACTATTTGTGTTGCAGCATTAGACATATTAGCTAATGACTGAAACATTCTCAGAGTGACACCCATAAACGGTAGAGTGATGTTAAAAACATCATTAAAAAAAAGTGCGATTATTGAAATCAAAAAAACAGTAACGAACGGTGCTAAATATGAGTTTAGAACTGTTAGTTTGTGCTTAGTCATATTGTCATCAAATAAGCGTTTGGTTATATTCAAATATCTATTTGTTTCGTCTTTTTCTTTTTTTAATAACTTGATTAAAAAAACATTATTCAAGACTCTTTGAACATCACTACTTGACTCTAGACCTGCTTCGTATATTGCATGTTCATATTCTTTTGATTTTTTAATAATCAAATAAATTGGATATATTAAAAAGAGAATTCCAATAAAAAAAGCACTTATTGTTCTTGGCTCTGTTGCAAAAAGATAGATTGTAAATGCGATGGATTGTAGAAAGAAATTAAGAAAATTAGCAATGCTTGTATAAAAGAATGAAATGTGTGGTGCCAAAGTGTTTACATAATAGTATGTGTCAGCTGTGGAAAAGTTACGATTTTCTAGAACTTGAGATAATATGTAATTCTTTAAGTTCACTTGAATCGTTTGTTCAAGCTTTTTTATAGTCACACTCTGTAAATATTGAATGTAATATCTGAATGCAATAATTATTGGAAGTAGTATGTCTACTTCAAATAAATAATTTAGAAATTGTAATGCCTCTGGGAGTACAGAGAGGTCTGAAAATATAGTAGTAAAAAACAAAATAATAGCAATGTCAGAAAAAGCAATGAGCTGCGTCAAGAAAACTGAAAAAATAATAATAACTTTTTTATTTTGTGTATTAGTTATTTTTGATACATATAAAATGTCAGATACAATCTCTTTTAGATTATTAACCATGTAATAAAAATAATATATAAAATTTTTTAATTAATCTAATTTTCCATACAATAATGAAAATAAATACTAATTAAGATAGATTTATTGTTAGATTAACTTTAGTGTTAAAAATTAAAGTTAGTGTAGGTTGGAATTTTCCATTTAAATCTGATTCTCTTTCTATTTTTAATTTCACAAATTCAAAAGACAATATTTACAATAATAAAAAATATTTTATTAATTGTGACGTTGAACAACCAGATTTTTGGTTTGTTATAGAAAACACCAATTCAACAAAAATAGAAAAAGTAAAAATAAATGAAGACAATATTATTTTTCTAGGATCCGATTCTAGATATGAACCAAGTTATTATTTAATGAAGTCAAAACAAGAGTTTCTAAAACAGTTTCACACTGTATATTCACACACAGCAGTTAATTTAAAAAACTCACTGAATAAGCCCTCATTTTGTAATTGGAAACTTAGGGGTGATCCATTTGAAAATAAATTTAAAGAATCTGATATTGATTTTTATGAAAATTTTCATCCTAAGAAAACAAAGCTTTTGAGTGTCTATTGTACGGGAAAGCAAATTAACGAAGTCCACAAAGTTAGGTTTGATTTTGTTAAAAAATTAAAAAAAGAATTGGGAGATGAACTGCATTGGTATGGTTATGAAAATAGGACAGAAGACAAAATTGAAGGTATTGGTAGCTACAAATACCACTTAGTTCTTGAAAATAATTTACTACCTAATACAATGACTGAAAAACTTTTTGATTCATATTTAGGAAACTCTTATCCAATTTATTCCGGAGCTGCAAATGCAGAAGATTATTTTCCAAATAGTAGTTTTACAAGAATTAATATTCACGATTTTAACGGCTCAATTGAAGCAATTAAAAATTGTATTTCAAACAACTATTATGAAAACAACTATGATGAAATACTTGAAGCAAAGAAAATTGTCTTAGAAAAATTTAATCTAATTAAAAGAATTGATGAAATTGTCGAAGAAAGGTTGAATAAACCATCAGTAAAGAACTTAAAAATAGATTCTGTAATATACCCAAAGTTTCACTTTGAAGGAAAAAATAAATTATCCAGAATAATTTTTTCAATAAACCAAAGGTTTAAAAAGCTTACAAACTATATAGAAAAATTTTATAGCTAGCTATAACAAATATTATGTAGAATTTTGTCATGGAATTAAATTTTGTTTATTGTTTTGATGATAATTTTAACTTTCAAGCCTTGTCATCAATGAAATCTTTGCTTGACAAAATAACTAAAAAAGCAAATATCTTTATAATTCATAAAAATATTGATTCGTTCAATAAAATTTCAAACTTAATTAGTAATCATGAAAACTTATCCAGTCTACATACTTATCAATTTGATTCAACCAAGATAAATTTACCTCCTATCAAATCACATGTCTCTGAAGCAACATACTATAGATTATTTATCTCACAATACTTACCCAAAGATATCAGATTTTTGGTTTATCTAGATGCAGACATTATTTGTGTTAATGATCCAACAATAAAACTTCTTGAAACTTTTTCTGAAATTAGTTCTGAAGGTAATGTTATCGCTGCAAAAGTAGAAACTTTAAGAAAAGATAATAATATTTTTTTTAATAGATTAAATCTAAGAAGTGACGAGCAATTTAATGCAGGGGTATTGGTAATTGATTATCGTGCTTGGTTAAATCAGGAAGTTGAATCAAATTTAACTAAAATTTTAAGCTTTAGATTTAAAGATATATTTGATTATGACCAAGAAATATTGAATATCTATTTTGATGGTCAATTTACAAAATTAGTTGATGATCTTAACTATCAAGCAATAGGAGGTCATGATCAAGACTTATACAAACATATTGATAAAAATGTTTACTTTCTTCATTATCTTGGAAAAGGAAAACCTTGGAGTGTAGAAAATTTTATATTTTCAACTTCAAAATTTTACCAAAAAGAATTTGAAAAATTAGGTTTTAAGAAGCCTCACCTAATTTTTCCCAAAAATAAAAGAACAATTTATAAGTTTCTAAAGTTACTATTTAGCTCAGAATTCAGAAACTATGATGATCGTCTTAAATTTATAAAATATTCTTTTATTTCCTTTTTTAAAAATAATTAAATAAATTAGATATTTTGTATTATTTAAAGAAATATTAAATATTAATTAAGTCTCATTTTTCTTTTAATAATTCTTTTAATCTTTTTTTTACTAGATGTTGTTTTTTTCCAATAGTAATTTGAATTGTGAAGAGTAATTTCTTGTATTTCAGAAGAGTTGTTAGTGATATTTTCTTCAACTAACTTATTTAACCTATTGAAAATATTGAACTCATCTAACACTTTGTTCTTTGACTCTATAAGCTTATTGAAGTTTTCTTGGTACAAATTGCTATCAAGTACATGTTCAATTGTTTTAATTGAACTATTGACATCGTTAATATCAATAATAATTAAAGACTCTTTATCAAATAATTCATTAATATTTGTAGCACCATAATAAATAGGAAATGAAAGTCCTAGGTATGAGTCGTAAAGTTTTTCAGAAACCAGATTGTTTCTCGAATCATTTTCAATGACAATATGATATTTAGAATTAAATATTATATCTGATTTTTTTTCTATTTGATTTATGCCATTGCCATACCAAAGCATTCTTTCTCCAAAATGGTTTTTTAAAATATTTACAAACTCTAACCTTAAAGAATGATTTGGGGTGTGAGATTTATTTGAGCATATTACGCTAAGGTCAATCGTTTTCTCAATTTTGTTTAAGTTGAAGAAATAATCGAAATCTAAATTTGTATTCGCAAATATTTCGTCACCATGATTTGCATGTATCATCCATGGTAAAAAAGGAATCGAACTTACATAATTCTTTTTGTTATTTGCATAACAGCCAAATCCTTTAGTGAACTGATCAAAATATTTTTCCATATGAATTCCAAAAAAATAATCTTTCTCGTAAGATGTTTCGTTGTTTAAGTAAAATATATTGTTTTTTGGTACTTCACACGTTTCTGCTTCATTTTTTAAATCCTCCATAACAATCCAGCCATCTGCTTTAGGGATGTCACTATTTATGTGATACTTAATTTTATGATTTTGATTTTTACTATGAAAATTTTTAAAACTTAAATTACTGCCATGATTAGGAAGTGAAATTTTTATATCAATCATTTAATAATTCTAACGATTAAATATTATTTTTTAAGACTTTAATATTCGGTCTTTTTTCTATTTTTTATTTAAAAAGTTAAATATTTTTAATAGTTTTTAATTTTTATCCATGATTTTTCAAAATTTAAATCTTGTTTTGAACTTTTCATCCATGGGTCAGCAACAATAATTAATGGTGTTTTTGATTTTGACAATAATGCAGGAATAAGTGAAAAAGTACTATTGCCTATTATGAAATTTTCAAAATTAAACATTCTTGTTATATCAGAAAGCAAATCATCAATATTGTCTTTTGGGCCATGTATTGCTTTTGCCTGATTAAATATTGGTTGCTTAACAACCCAGTCAACATCATCTGTAAAGACCTCAAAAGAAAAATTTTTAATATTTTCTTTACAGTAAGTTATAGATTCTTCGTAAAATTTTATATTCAAATTTTCTCCCACATCAACATAATCACCTCTCCTTACATGAACTAAAGTTTTACCTTCATGAATATTTTGATTTAAGTTATCATCCAGAGCTTTCATCTTTTTTAAGCTTTCAATTAAATATTTTTTTTGATTTTTAATGAGATCGATATTTTGCCAATATCCATCAAAATGATTAAAGTATCGATTTTCAGTCTGTAAAAAAAACTCAAAATTGTATTCTTTTATGAATATTTTTGTAATCAACTTATTTATAGAATTTTTGAAAACCCTTTTCTGAGAAACAAAATAAAGAAACTTATATAAGGATACTTCAAACTTGCTAGATTCTTGAAATCCAAAATTTTTATTATTTAAAGGAAACCTTTGAACATTAGATTTATTAATATTTACAGTAACCCTATATCCTTTAGTTTTGAGATAATTAGCAAAAGCATATTGAAAAATTTGATTCCCAAATCCTCCTTTAATTTCTACAACAGCTTTCATAAACATTTCCTATATTAGAATTTATATTTCAACAACTTAGTTGTTTTGTAAAATTTGTTACTTTACATAGATTATATTTTTCTATTTTTTCCTCAATGCCTGCAATGTTTGACTCGCTAATATTTTTGGGAAATCCAATAGAAAATAAAAATATTGGTATCAGAATCAAAATTAGTAATCTTGCCGTCTTAAATTTGGATAAAAAATGTAGAATCAGAACAAAGAAAGATATTGCAAAAAAAAATGAATAATAATGTACTTTGAACAAATCTCCAGTTAAGGGATCGAAATTCCTACTTGGAAATCCAAAAGAATTTATTATCAGAATTAACAATCCAAAAAAAGGTAAGGCAAGCCAATATTTATTTTGAGATTTTTTGATTATTAATAATAAAATAAAAAAATAGAACGCAATTGTAAAAACAATGGATACATATTGATTTAAAAATTCTTGAATTAGAAAATTTTCTGAAAATTTAACTTTGTCATAAGCAATAAAATTTGTATTTTCTTCATGATTCCAAAAAAAACGAAAATAATCTGATAATGTGTCGAGCAGGGTAATAGAAATAAAACTATTAGCGTGAACATGCTGATAGGGGTTTTGATAAAGATTAATTAAATCAACATTTGTGTAAAAACTAAGAGTAGCAACGTTATTCCATCTATCAACGCTTTCTAGACTAGTTGGTCTTGTAAATAGCCAAGTACCAGTTAACCTAAAATTCAAGAAATTCAATAGTAGTGAAGAAGCAAGTGTATAAACCGATAGTTTCAAAACATTTCTTTCTTTTTTTAAATTATCTTTATAGAAAAAGAATAAAGCAATCAAGACCATGCCAGTTATTGAAGCTTTTATTGTTAGAAGGGTAGATAATATAACTACTGAGCCTAATGTATTTAGGAAGTTCCTCGATTGAAAAAATTTATTTAATAAGTGGATACACCATGGAAAAAGCGCGAAAGCCAAAACTTCTGGCTTCATTGTTAGTCTAAAGTAGTAAGCTGTAGGCAAGAAACAAAGAATTATTAAAGAAACCCCAATATCAAAATTTTTATATCCCTTTTTTTTAAATACTACGTAAAGACCGGATAATCCTATTAAAAATAAAATAAAATTTATAAACTGAATAGAGTAATTGTAATAAAGACTAACACTTTCATCATTAATATTGCCAAATTGGCTATTGAAAAATGTTGCTACTAAATAAAAATATAAAGTGCCACTGGATTCATAAACTGTCTCTTCATTTCCTAAAAATAAATTTAAATTTTTTGAATATTTGTTAAAGTCTAAACCCTTTGAAGAGTCATAAAATATTAAACCAATAAAAAAAGAAACTACTGCAGCAACAATAAAGGACAAAGTAGATGCTATATTTACCAGATAAGACTTCATATTAGTTCAATAAAACAATAACTAGATATTTTTATAAAATCAATAATTTAAAGTTGGTGAAAATAAAAGTAATTTGTTAAAAACTACAAATATTAAGTTATATTTATAAAGAAATGAAAATAGATACTGTAATTCTATCTAGCAATGATAATCCAAACTATGTTCAGTTCTGGCCAATTGTTTCAGAAGCATGGTCGTTGATGGGTTTAGAGCCAATCTTAATTTACACAGGTGAAAAAAACTTAAATTTAAAAGGTAATGTAATTAAATTTAATGTTAAAAGTTTAGACTCGTCATTTGTAGCCCAAAACATTCGTATTTTATATCCAAGCTTACTGGCTAATAGAACATGTTTGGTTTCAGATATTGATAACTTGCCTCTCTCAAAAAATTATTTTGTGAACTCCGTTTTAAATTTTAATGAAAATTCATTTATTATCTATCGTCCAGATGCATGCCCGCCAAATATGATTTCTATGATGTGGAACGCAGCTGCTAGTGAAACTTGGTATGAGTTATTCAAAGTGGATTCCGAAAAAAAAATAGAAAAGTATTTGAATAAATGGTACACAAAAAACTATTCTATCCAGGGCAAGGCATGGTATACAGACCAAATAAAGCTTAGAAAATATGTAAATAAATTTTCTAGAAAAAATAAATCAAGAATTATAGAGCTTAACGATGAAGAATTGGGTTTTTGTAGGTTTAATAGAAATCGACTTGAGAAACACTTTGCTTTGATGAACAAAAACACAGACATAAAATTTACTGATTTTCATATGCCAAGACCTTTTATTGAATATGAAGAGTTAATCAGTAAAGTTTTTGAACACCATAAGAAATATATAGTAGATTAAAAATACTAAAAGTTGGTGGCAAAATAATGCTTCCTATTATTTATTTGGATCGGTCAGTTGTTTAGTGATAATAATTTTTTCATTAGTGAGTTTCCAATAAAAGTATGTAGTGTAATCACCAATTTTCGATGGTAGCTCTCTGTATTTTTTTTCTTGCAAGTAAAAATAAAGATTCAAAATGCCCTGTTCGTTAGTTTTGGTTATTGGATATTTATTTACAAGACTGATAATTTGGTCTTTTGTGTGGTTAGTAATTATTTGTGTATCAAAGTACATAACTCCTGTTTGGAAATAATCACTGACACTCAAGTCATAATTTTTTCCTAACTCAAAATATTGAGGATGCGTTTGATCAAACTGTGTGTTTAGGTCTCTGTCATAGTTCGGATATGTATCAGCTCTCGCCATAAAACAATCGTCTGGAGTGAGTTCAAGTATGGGATTAATATCAGAATGTATATACATATTTATGTCTAGGTAAAATACGTAATTCCAATTTTTCATATATACATCAAATAAATGTAATTTATGCCATTGAAATTTTTTTGTTAAGTTTCTATTAGGGTCATTAAATGTTTCTAGATTGTTTAATTCATTTTCAGTAACTTTATCAAATTTAATATTTTTAAATCTTAAAATTTTTACATTGTTTTTCTTTCTAATTGATCTAATTAAAAAGCAAGGGGAAAATTTTGTTGTAATTACTAATATTTCGCCTTTGTAATTTCCGCTTCCTCTTAATTGGTTATATAAATTGTTAAAATGATTTTTCAAAAATTTAAAATTGCTAACTACTGTAACAACTTTTTTTGTATTACTAGAATCCATAATTTAAGTTTAACTTGTTATTAAATTCTAAATTTTATAAATTAACAATTGACCTAGGTGGTTTGGAACAACAAAATATCTTTTATCAAACTTAAGTTCATTTCCAAATTTAGTCACACCATCAGTAAACCAGCCACCAAAATCATCAAGAATTATTAACGCACCTTCAATTGCATTTTTAGATATAAACTCCAAACTTTCCTTTGCAGATAAATAAGTATCAACATCAATATGCGCAAAGGAAATAGGTTTTTCTAGCTTAACGTCATTCATAGAATTTGGAAAAATTCCTTCAATGGTGTGAATTTTATCACCAACTATATCTTCAACTTCATTTATATTCCTAGTACTTGTGTCGTCATATTCTTTCCCTTTAAAAAAACTATCTTTATCGGAAGTGTTAACTACACCTGAAAAAGTATCACATGCGTAATAATCAATATTTTTATCCTTATTTGATAAGACTACTAACCCTGTTGCCCCACCTTTCCAACTACCTACTTCAATGAAAGAAGTATTAGGAACTAAATATCTTTTTGACATGTCATACAATGTGTAGAGTCTAGATTTTGGATTTAATGTATGGTTAGAAATTAAATTATAGTTAGCATTGAATTCTTCTTCGGCTTTCCAAGGTAAGTAGAAATATTCAAATACTTCAATTCCATAATCTTTTCTTTTTTCTTTATACTTTAAATTTATTTGGAAAAGTTTAAATAAAAATGAAGTTAGGTATTCAAGGTTACGTCTTGCTTTTTTGACTTTTTTTAAATTAAACATAAGTGGTCAATGATAGAATCGAACTATCACTTCAATTTTTAAAGTTAGAAGTAGACCACTTGACCCTTTTTTATTTTAACTTATAAATTAAAGTAAATTATTAAGTTACTATGGAAAATATTATTAATAAAAATAAATTTAATCTTTTTAAATTATATAAAGAATTAAATCTTTATAAGTTTTTATGTTACGCACTTATATTTACAATATTCTTCAACTCTATCTGGAACCTTTTTTTTCAAAATAGGAAAGATGTATTCAGCAATATTAATCTCTACGACTTTATCGCCGGAATTTCACTATTCATATGTCTATACACTGTTGGCAAGGCAATAAAAAAACAATTTAAATTTGAGTCTGTATCAATCGGAATTATATTTTATTTATTTAGCTTTTTTATTTTTGACTGTTTTCTTTTATTTTTCTATCAAAAATTGGCATTTTTAGAAATCCTGTATCTTGTAAATATAATTTGGCTTTTGTTCTTTATCATAAAATTAAAAAATTTAAAAAATATTATATATTTATTAATTCCGTTTACTTTTTTAAGATTTTATTTTGAACAATACAAACATAAATTAACATTTAATAACAATATTCGTGGAGACGTTGAGGCTGTATTTTTTGAACAGGCAAAAAATATTTATGAAGGAAGCTATCTTATTTCTATTAATAATTATATTTTTGAAGGGTATCCACAATTTTTAAGTTACATACAAAGTATTTTTTTAGGGACCGCTGGAAGTATTTCTAATTATAAATTTTTTGCCTTCACTTCCCATATAGTCTTTTATTTATCTTTATTATTTTTTACAGAATTAAATATTTCAAAATTCCACAAATTAATTTCGATGGGATTGTATTCACTTCTATTACTAAATAGCAAATTTCTACAATTTTTATTCACAACATCTTTAATGTCTGAAGGATTAGTAAGTTTGTTTACAGCAATCCTAGTTATTGCTGCTTTAAATAATTTAAACAACCCCGATGGTCTTGATTATAAAATATTTTTACTATTGGGAGTATTATATTTTTCAAAACAATTTAACAGTACTCTAGTTATAATCATTATCCTTTGTTTGTTCTTGATTAAAGGAAGGAATAAAATTGTACTACTGGGGCTTTCTGGAGTTGTACTTAAAGAGTTGTTATTTTTGTTTGTTTTTACAGAAGTGAGTAAAGACCACCATATTAGACAAATGAATGTATCAGATACTATTTTAGATTTACTCCTTTTTAGAGACTTGCAAATTAAAAACATATTCTCAATATTGCAAAATTTGTGGATTGACAAACCACTAGTAATATTATTTTTTGTTTTTTATTTCTCATATTTATATTCAAAAATACTAATTAAAAAATTTGAATTAAAAACTGATCTTATATTTCTTTTAATAAATCTAAATATAATTTTTGTTTTTTTGATTTATATATCTGTTTGGAAAAATATGGAGCTTGAATCACCTATTAGGTATTTTTTAAGTAACCTTCATTTAATTTTATCTTGTATATTTCTATCAATAGAAATCTCAAAAAATAAAATTAAGTCGTAATTCATTCTTTATGTTATTGAGTCAATAATTAGCTTTTCTAATTTGATTTTTTTACAACAAATATCAGATTTGTATCTGTCATTCTGACAATTGTAGATGAAAAATTTTCAGGCAAAATTGTATTAACTATTTTCCATGTATCAATTGTCCAAATACCTATATCTTCGACTACTAAATAACCATTTTTTGAAAGATTTTCTAGTGCAAATATTAAAGTATTTAAATTTGAAAGTTGATAATGAAGTCCATCATCGATAATTAGATCAAACTTTTCATTAACTTCATCACTAATATTTTTAAAGGTAGATAAATTAGTTTGGTCAACAAAAAAAGTTTTAATCCTATCTTCATTAAACAATATTTTTTTGTCCACATCTGCTCCATAAATATTTGCATTAATAAAAGTATCTTTAAAAGCTTTTATCGATGCTCCTGGCTTTCCGTGAATGCCCATAGAACTAATAATTGTTGGATCATTTGTGCCTAATCCTATTTCTAAAATTTTATATTCAAAATCTAATTCAGTAAAAATACATGAGTAGATTAAGTGATAATTATTTCCAACTTTATCTGAGCCTCTATAGGAAAAATTTTTCTCCAGTTTTTGAAGTATCTCTTCGGAATTTTTATTTTTATTTTTTTCATAATATTGGGAATAAGTAGGTATTTTGTTTTGATTACTCAGTTCAACTATTTTTGAAATTGCAGGAATTGTTTCGTTTATATTTTTAATTACTAATGGTACAAACGTTTTATAGTTTTGGTTGCCATGTGGTTTAAAATTACCAAATGTTGTTAAGATATTCAATTTAGTGTTACTTCTGGAACTATCCCAGGGAGGATTTAAAATATTTTTAATCTTTCTAATTAATCTCATTATATTATTTTACATGTTTTTAAAAATACAAAATTGAATTTCATTTATTGAATATATTAAGATTTTTTTTGATAAAATTCTTTATACCAAGAGATTGTTTTTGATATACCGTCATCAAATTTTGTTAATTGAAGTTTAGGTTTATAAATTTTCACAAATTTTTTACTATCAATCATTTGTTCTGGAATTTCATTTAATGTGTTATTTAATATCACTGGTTTAATACCATTATCAAATATTTTTGAAATTTTTTCATATACTTCATTAACACTTAAAGTTTCCCCAGAACCAAGATTAAAAATATATTCTTCATTTTTATTTTTTGTAAGCATAAGAATAAATTTTATAAGATCATTGACAAAAATATATTCTCTAAGATACCTTCCATCACTCCTGAAAATAGGTGGCTTCTTGTTTATAAGACTTTTTAAAATATGAGGGATTAATCTATCATAATTAAAATCAGCAGGTCCATAAATATTTGATGATCTAAAAAGTGTGATGTCAAGGTTATAAATCATTTTATAATTTTGAGCTATTAAGTCTGCGGAGATCTTAGAAACATCATAAGTAAAATTACTGTAAAGTTTATGATTCTCACGATAAGGCAGATTTTCAGAAATACCATAAACTTTATCTGTGGATGCGTGAATAATTTTAGGATTTATTTGAAGCTTTCTAATCGAATCAAATAGGTTTAAACTTCCAAATATATTTGACTTGTATGTTGCTTGTGGATTGTCCGAGCTTCTTAAGACTTGGCTTTCTGCAGCTAAATTAAAAATTATTTCTGGATTAACTTCTTTTAATACATTAATTAAATTTCTATTATTTAAATTTAGTTTGTAGTGATTTACCTTTTGATGATTCAAGATGGTTTTAAGGTTTAAATCTTTTTTGTCTAATGAAAAAACCTCGTAATTATTTTTTTTCGTTAGATAGTTTATTAGATTGGTGCCTAAGAATCCTGAACCACCAGTAACAAGTACTTTCATGTCCAAAAAGCTTTTTCTTCTTTAAAGATTTTATTAATTTCTCTTAAATCTCTCATGTTATCAACCGGAAAAAATTCACCGCTATGTTTGTGTGCTGATAGTTGTTCAGCTTTTACTAGCCTACCCATAGTATCTACTTCGAAAATATCATCTTTCTTTAAATAATCTAATAATTTCAAGTTTCCATACATGTATCCAATGTTTATCCATTCTTTAAGCTTTGGTTTTTCTTTGAATTCAGTAACTTTGCTATTTTTAATATTTATTAATCCAAACCTGGAGGAAGGATGTCCTACTGATATTGTCAATGCTGTATTGTTTTTTTTATTTACTTTTTTTACCATATCTAAATTTACATCAGATAAACCATCACCATATGTTATGAAAAAATCATCATCAAGATATTCTTTTATCGCATATATTCTTCCGCCAGTATTGGTTTTAACACCAGTATTAACGACTTTAATTTCAGCATTTTTATATCTAAATGTTTGCCTATTTATTTTTTTGTAATTTTTATCCAAATAGCTTGATATATAGTTTCCTTTATATCCGGAACATATAATAAATTTTTGGCAGTTAAATTTTAAAAAATAATCAATTATATGAATGAGTATTGGCTTTCTTCCAATATTGACCATTGGTTTTGGAATTTTATGAGTTTTTTCGTGTAATCTTGTTCCGTATCCACCAGCAAGAATAATTACATTCATATTTAACCTTTTTACTACTTAAATTATATTAATGAAAGAGTATTATTAATTTTCATAAAATTGTTATTAAGAATTAAATAAATTGCACAAAAAATAGGTCAATTGTTAGATAATATAATATCAATATGTCTTTACTGGATTTGGGTAAGCTCAACAATGTATATAAATTGAAAGTGAAAGGTCTCGCTCATTTTGGTGCGCATAAAGGTGAAGGGGTAGAAGAATACAGAAAACTAAACTACAGCCCTATACATTTATTTGAATCTCAAAAAAATTTATTTAAAAAGTTAGAAGTATCATTTTTAAAAGATAAGGATGTTTTCTTATACAATGTAGGGTTAGGAAAAGAAAATAAAACTTCAAAACTTTTTTTAAGTTCCTCAAATGAAAGCGCCAGTGCTTCTTTATTAAAGCCATCAGGACATTTAAAGTATCACCCCAAATAAATTTTGAAGACACAGAAAATATCGAAATTCGTAAATTTGATGAGTTTGGTTTAAGCAATGTAAACTATTTAAACATTGATATCCAAGGCTATGAATTAGAAGCACTAAAGGGTAGTGAAAATTTTCTTAATAAATATATCAAATATATATGTATTGAGATTAGTAGAAAAGAAATGTATGAAGATTCTGTTCTAAAAAATCAGCTTGATAGATATCTCAAAAATTTTGGGTTTATTAGAGTGAGCACTCGATGGGCAAGTTCTAAAATTCCATGGGGAGAAACATTTTATATAAAAAAACAGACGTTAATACTTACAGAAAAATATTACGAGTTATTAATAAATTTCTTGAAGAATTTAATTTTTACTATTTTTTTATTGATCCATATAGAAAATTTAATAGTTGGAAATATCAAACAAAACAAAATATAAAGAAGAAATTTAATTTATAAAATAAATACTAAATGTTCGAATGACAAACGACTTTGGATAAAAATACTAATCTATTTTGATAGGTTTAAGGTGAATTTTTTATGTTAAATCAATTAAATATTTAGTCCCCCTAGGAAGTTTTTGCTCTCTGTATTTTTTTAAGTTTTTTTGGTAAATTTTCCAGTCTTTTTTTGTATATGTTTTACTACTTTCAGAGTCAAGTACAAAGACTTTTATATCTCTGTGAGATTTATATTTATAACCGAAATAATAAGCCCTATTTGAGAGATCTCCATCTGCATGCCAGAAATTAAATCTTGTGTTGTACATTCCAATTTCCCTAAAAATCTTTTTGTTATAAACTCCGTAATTCAATGTCAATATTTTTTCTTCATTAGTAGATTTGGTTTTATCCTCAAGATTCCAACCATTTTTTTCAGAATCACCTGCCAACCAAGACATTTTTGAAAAATCATCTAAGTTTCCAAGCTTCCAATTAAATAAATGAAAGTCGTATTTTTGACTTTTTAAAACTTCTCTAATATCATCCCAGTCATTTACTAATAGTGCGTCGTCATTCCACTGACAAATATATTCGTGTGTTGAATTTTCTATTCCTAAGTTCATGAAATGAGAATAAGTTGATCTTTTACCATAATTAATAAATCTTATATTATTATTATTATTTTTAATCAAATAATCAATAGTTCCATCTGAACTGCCGCCATCAACTATAACTAGTTCTATAAATTTATTTTTATCAACAGTATTTGAAATTAATCTTTTAATATTCTCTAATCTATTAAAACTTCCTGTAATAACACTTATCATATCAATAACTATATATGAGTTATTTTCATAAATTTCAATCGTAAAATAACTCTTTTATAAATATAACTAAATTAAAAGATTTCATATAAAAATATAGTGTGAGTTAATGTCAAGTAAATAAATTTTTTGCATACTTAAAGAAATTTTTAATCAGAATTATGATTTTACCTTTAGTGTCTTTATTTGAAAATTTGATCCATTTGTTATTTTTTAGCTCATGTATTAATTTTGTATCTTCATAAATTATAGACTCTAATATCTTTGTTTTTGAATTAGCTAGTTCAGGAAATGAAGATGGTAGGTTAATAGGATTATTTGTAATAGTAGATTTTTTATTTATTAACTCTTCATAAAGTTTAGTCATTTTTTTTGCATGGTTTTCTGGACTAAAGTTTTGCAAGGCATAGTTACGTGAATTTTTGCCAATATCTTCTGTATTTATGGCTTCAACAATCTTATCTGACAACTCCTTTGTATTAAAACAGTTAGCAAGAAAGCCGTTATAACCCTCTTTGATAAAATCGTTTAAACCAGCTACTTTAAAGCCGACAACCGGAGTTCCACAAGATAAAGATTCAAGAATTATATTAGGAAGGTTGTCTTCAATTGATGAGACAACCGTGACGTCAGCAGCAGAATACGCTTTAACCATTTCTCTACTATTTAATGTTCCTAAAAGCATATGGTCTAAATTTAAATCGTAACCCTGTGGGACGTTTCCAACAATTAAAATTAGATATCTTTCTTTATCTTCAATTTTATTTGTTGATTCTATAAATTCTTTAAAACCTTTAATCGTGCTTTGATAAGAAGCAGCATAGAGGATAATTTTCTTTTTTATTGGTACATCGAAGTATTTCATAGATTGTATTTTGTTTTGTGGTTTATAAAAATTTACATCAATACAGTTAGCAATCACTTTCAATTTACTTTCATTAAAAAGAGGACTCGAATTTACTAATTTTTTAAAATGATTATTTAATAAAACCACAGTAATATTTTCAAAATTAAAATATCTTTTTTTTGAACTTAATACATTCGACGCCAAATTATCAAAGTCGTTTATTAATTGAGGACAATTTTGACAATTTGTCATCCAGTTTTCACAGCCATGAAAGTAGTGACATCCTCCTGTTAGGGGATTTTTATCATGAAATGTCCAAACTATAGGAATTTTTGAGTGAGATAAGTATGCTACAGCCTCATTAGATAAATATCTTGGAGTCCAGTGCAAATGAATTAAGTCACTGTTGTCGATAATTATATCTAGTTCTTTGTAGCTAAGAGATGGGTAAGAGAAAGAAAAGGACGTGTTGCCAGGATAAATATTTTTTGAAAATAAATTTAATATTCCATCTGAAATTGGTTCTTTGTTGTGAGAAAATTTTTTCACAATAGGATTTTGATGTGAATGTAAAGACAATAACTGGATTGAAAAATCTGAATATTCATTTATTGCTTCAGTTGATCGTATTGCAGCTTTACCAGCCCCACCAAATGGAATTGAAGATATTGCAGTTATATGATATTTCGCATCTTTTTTCTTTTTAAATTGTTTATAGTTATTTAGTTTTTCTTTGTCTTTACTAATTAAAATTGGAGTCTCATCATCATATATTTTAGCTAAGCTTCTTGCTATTTTTTCTACTACTGTAATTGAGTCTGGATAAGTTGATATTTCCTTAGAAAGACTCAAATCATTATCAATACTTGGTATATAGCTTTTTATATGAGTACCTTTTTCATCAACTTGAGCGGAAACATGTGAATAACGAGGTGATAAGCAAATACCGTCTGAATTACTAATTGAAAAGTTCCATTTTATGGCCCACGAATCAATATTTTTTTTAAATTGTTCATGAAGCATTTTAGTTAAATCACTACCTCCCTTGTCAAATTCATGACTTATTTCTAAGTTAAATATTTTTTTTTGTAAATATTCATCATCCCAAATTGCTTTGTTCCACCTATCAGACCAAGTAGCCCAACCGTGTGAAGATGCTCTATAGGTAAAGTAAGTGTCATAAATGTAACTATCAGGAAAATTTATAAATCTTTCATTCACACCCATACCATTTATAACCCAAACACTTTCATGATTTTTATATTTATCCAATGAGGCATTCATATATTCCAAAAAATACTTTGAGGTCAATAGATCGTCTTCAAGAACAATAAATCTATCATGTTTTTTTGAGACGAAATTAATACCGTTGATTAAAGAATTTGCTAACCCTTCATTTGACTTACTGTGGTAAAACTCAAATGAATGAGAAAAATTAATATTGTTAGATAAATAATCTCGAACTTTTTGAACTTGAATATCATCATTTTTTAATGTTTCTTTTGGTCCGTCTGAAAAGATATATAATTTAGTTTTATCTATCAAATTGTTTTTACTTAAGTTGTCCAAGGTTTTTTCAAGAACGTTTAGCCTGTTATAAGTAAACAGTATCAGTGGAGCTAAATCTGGATTTTTGCTTAAATTATTCATTATTGTGATTAATGTTTTTTTTGTAAAAATTTAACAACACTTTAGATGAGTCTTCTATTGAGCTGTTTTCAGTATCAATAACCAAACTGGCTTCTGTTGGTTTTTCAAATACTTGATCAATACCTGTCATATTTTTAATTGTTTTCTCTCCTTGATAAATTAATTTTGGATCTCTTTTCATACACTCTTCAATTCTTGCTCTTATATAAATTAAAAAGAAGTTTTTACTTCCAATAGTTTCTCTAGCCATTTTTCTAATATTTTCTGTTGGTGATATTGTGGCTACAATAGGAACTATTCCATTTTGTTGTAATTAAATCTTGAGCTTCAGAATAAAACGGGACAGATTTTTTTACATGATTTTCAAAATTAATCGCAACTTTATCAGATTGAAAACTCCATGAAGATTTTGAAGCTTCTATTCCGCTATCAATTGAATTTTCACTATTAATTTCATCCGACATAATAAATACCAGCAAAGCTGTTCTGCCTTCCCTTCTTTTATGATAGAAAGTCTTGTAACCTTTCTTTATTTTAACTTATTAATAATTAATTTCCCTTGATTCCTATTTGGCCTTGAGCAATATAATGTATGTAATTTTCAGATATAATGAACTTAAACAATTAAGGATTAAATCTATTGGTTAAATCAAAGAATTTATTGGTACTTGGTGCAAATGGGTTTCTAGGAAAAAATTTAGTAAGTAAGTTAAATGGAACAATTAATTACAAAGTTTATCAACTAAATGGTAAGAACGATCTTGATTTAACAAAAGATGATTTGTTTAATGAATATCTTTCTAAAAACAAAATTGATTACATTATCAACTGTGCTGCTTTTGTAGGCGGGATTGCCTATGGATATGATTATCCTGCAGAGCTTCTTATGAAAAATACCATCATGGCAAGTAATATATATCAATCTGCCCATGAAAATGGTATTAAATTATTAGTAAATCCAATTTCTAACTGCGCTTACCCTAAAAATCAAAACCTATATGAAGAAGAAAATTTTTGGGACGGAGCCCCCCATGAGTCAGTTTTTGAATATGGTTTTTCAAAAAAATATTTTGTTGCTTTAGGAAATGCATATTTTAAGGAATATGGTTTTTCTTCAGCAAATATTGTTTTATCAAACATGTATGGTCCGCATGATCATTTTGAAGAAAAAAAATCACATGCATTAGGTGCCTTAATCAAAAAAATATATGATGCGAAGCTTAATAATTCCAAGTATGTTGAAATTTGGGGTACTGGGAAACCTATAAGAGAATGGCTTTATGTAGAAGATGGAGCAGATGCACTAATAAAAAGTCTCAACCTAAAAGAAAATAGTTATTTTTTCAATATAGGAGTTAATAAAGGAATCTCTATCTACGAAATGGCCAAAATTATTGCAAAAATTATTGATTGGGATGGAGAATTTACTTTTAATACATCCAAGCCTGATGGAGCAGAGGAAAAGAGAGTTTTAGGAAAATTTACAGAAAAAAACTTTAACTGGTCACCACAAATTTCATTAGAAAATGGAATCGCTACAACAGTAGAATGGTATAAAAATAATATCTTAAAAATATGAATATTAAAAAAATTACACACAGAGGTAGGCTTTACGCAGTTTACTTTGACGTGTTAGAGGCGAACGAGGGCCTGTCGTTTATCTCTGAAGATGAAGATTTTATACAAGTTGGAATATGGAATTATCAACCAAAAAAAGTTTTACCTGCTCACTTTCATAATGAATATGTTAGAGAAGCTACAAGGACTTGCGAATCTATATTTGTTGTAAAAGGAAAAGTAAAGTGTAATATTTATACCAAATCTGGAAAATTTATTGATACATTTGTTTTAAACAAAAATAAGCTAGCAATGCAATTGTATGGAGTTCATGAATATGAAATATTAGATAAATCAATAGTAGTAGAAACTAAAAATGGTCCATATTTTGGCCCTGAAATAGATAGAAAAAGAATAAATGTCAAAAAAAATTAATCAGATTGAACCGTTAATTGATTATCAAGATGAAAAAGCTATTAGTTCATATATTAAATCAGGGGGTTGGATAACTGAACATCTTGAAACTAAAAAATTGGAAAAAAATATTAAAAATTATGTGGACAGAAAATACGCAATAGCCGTTCCAAATGGAACCATTGCTATATATCTTTCTCTTCTTTCGCTGGGACTTACAAAAGGGAAAAAAGTTGCGGTTCCTAACCTAACAATGATTGCAACAATCAATGCAATTTTATGGGCTGGTGCAACTCCAGTACTTGTTGATGTAGATGAAACACTTTGTATGTCATTAGATAGTTTAAAAAAATTAAAAAATTTGGATGCTGTAATTTTTGTTCCACTGAATGGGAGAGTTGGGTCAGGAAAAGAAATAGAAAAATGGTGTAAACAGAATAAAATCAAACTAATTGAAGACTCGGCACATGCGCTTGGATCATCTTATTCCCACAAAAAATGTGGGAAGCTTGGAGATTTAAGTGTTTTATCATTTACACCTCATAAAATAATCACTATGGGTCAAGGTGGAATGGTTTTAACAGATAAAAAAACTTTGTCTGATTTCATAGAAAATATTAAAACATTTAACAGATTTAGTGACAAGTTAGATTTTCATAAAGGATTTGGATTAAATTTTAAAATAACAGATTTACAGGCCGCACTTGGAAATTCTCAATTTAAAAAATTAAGTAATCATATTGAGCTAAAAAGAAAAGTACACAATTATTACAAAGACTCTATATCTAATGAATTCAAAATCATAGAATTTACCGAAAATGAAGTTCCGTGGTTTATAGATATTTGCTTTAAAAACAAATCAAAAAGAACCGACGCTATAAATAAATTAAATAATCATGGAATCGAAACTAGACTAAGTTATCCTCCATTAAGCAAACAAAAGTATCTAAAAAAATATGTAAATAATAACTTGAAATATTCAGAATCGGTTTATGAAAAAATTTTATGGATGCCATCGTCAATAAATTTAACAAACAGGAGTATCTCAAGCATATGTTCAGTAATAAATGAATAAAAAAATACATTTAGGTTGTGGAAAAAGATATTTAGAAGGATATATTCATGTTGACATACATCCACATGATCATATCGATTATGTAAGCAGTATCGATAAATTAGATATGTTTCATGATGAATATGCAGATTTAATTTATGCAAGTCATTGTATTGAGTATTTTGATAGAGATGAAGTTATTCATGTACTAAGCGAATGGAAAAGGGTACTTGCTCCAGGTGGAACTCTGAGATTAGCTGTTCCAAATTTTGAAGCGTTAATAAAAGTTTATAAAGATAGTAATGATCTAAACAAAATACTCGGACCACTTTATGGCAAGTGGGATATTGGGGAAGAAATCCATATATATCATAAAACTGTTTATGATTTGAAATCATTAACTGTCGTACTAAATAATATAGGATTTGAACAAGTAAGAGAGTGGGACTGGAAAAATGTATTTAGTAATAATAAAGATTTTGACGACCATTCACAAGCTTATTACCCCCATATGGATAAAGACAATGGATTGCTGATAAGTTTAAATATTGAGTGCATAAAACCAAAATTTTGAAAAATACATTCTATTTAGGAATTTACTTTAAAAAACTATTTTAAGTATCATGTCATATAATTAAGTATGATTAGGCAACTAAAGTATTTTCTAAACATTTCAGATATAAAAAGAATCTCATTTAGAGATGATATTAATGGATTAAGAGCAATAGCTGTTTTAGGGGTTGTCTTCTATCACGCAGAGTTTAGTTTCTTCAGTGGAGGTTGGCTAGGAGTAGATATTTTTTTTGTTATTTCAGGTTACTTAATTTCTAATTTAATAATTTCTGAGTTAAACAGTAATACGTTTTCCTTTAAATCTTTTTATTTAAAGAGAATAAGAAGAATTATTCCGGCTTTAATATCAACGCTACTCATAACAATTCCATTTTCTTACTGGCTTTTAACTCCAAAAGCCATGGTAGAGTACACAAGGTCATTAACGGCTTCTTTATTTTTTTATGCAAATTACTATTTTCAAAATTTAGATTTCTATAATGCTGAGCCAACAAAAATTATGCCATTGCTTCATACCTGGAGTTTGGCAATCGAAGAACAATTTTACATTTTATTTCCACTTATTTGTTTTTTGCTGTATAAATTTAGTAAAAAGAACTTAACTTTTTACTTAACTATTTTTTTTCTAATTTCAGTTTATTTAAACTCTACAACCAGTCTGTTGACTAAATTTTATCAGCTTCAATTCAGGGCTTGGGAGTTGCTATTGGGTGCTTTAGTGATGATCTTTCAAAATAAACTATCTTTTAAACATATCGAAAAATTTGGCTTTTTATTGATAATTTTTTCTTTTATTTATTTTGATGACAGTATGCTTACATTAAACTCAATAGAACCCAGAATACTTTCAAACATTGGTGTTGCTACAGTGCTATTTTCTAATCAAAATAGTTATATAAATAAATTTTTAAGTACCAAAATCTTTTCGTTAATTGGTCTAAGTTCTTATTCAATCTACTTAGTACACCAACCACTTTTAGCATATTGGCGAATATATGAGACTAGATATGCAACAATCAATACCGGTTATCAAATTCTATTCATTCTTGCAATCTTATTTTTTATTTCTTATTTAAATTGGAGGTTTGTTGAAAAAGTATTTCAAAAAAGACCTATAAGATATGTAATGAAATTTATTTCCTTTTCATTATTAATAATTTCATTTTTTATATTTTTTAGCCATAGAAGTAATGGGTATATTGATAGATTTGCGTATGTTCCTGAAGAAGTATTATTTTATTCAAGGAATCCAAATATTTATCCAAATAATTATGAAAAAACAGATTATAAATTTTTAAATTCGAACTGCAACAACAAGCTATCTGCAAGTAACTATTGTATTTGGTTTAATAATATGTCTGATAAAAATATATATCTAATTGGAGACTCTCATGCTAATGCTTTGTCTGTTTCGTTCTTAATCGAACTCGAAACACTGAAAAAAGATTACAATCTTGTATTTTTAACAGGTAAGTTAGGGAGGTGTTTATTGTCGAAGCAAAGCGACACTGTTGGAGATGTGGATGAATGTAGTGACGAATCATTTGATAAATTCATAGACATGCTGAATAAAGACAGAGATATAGTTGTCTCCATTGGAAGATATAATACTTGGTTAACAAGTAAGGGTTTAGCAGAAATTAAATGTGAAGATTGTGACTATTTAAAAATATTTCAGCATAGATTAGAAATCATATCAGATAATTCTTTTAAGTTTTATATTGTTGAACCGGTGCCAACTTATAATTTTTCAGTTGCTGAAAGTTTTTTGTATAAAAATCATAAATGGGGTGATCTAATTACTTTAGAGCTTTCGGACTGGGAAGCAGAATACAACAACACGAGTTTATTTCTTAATTCATTAAATTCTGAAAATATCCAATTGGTTTCTACAATATCTATATTTTGTAACAATACTGACAAAAAACTTTGTTACGCCACCGATGGTAAAGTGTTGTATTACTCTGATTCAAACCATTTAACATTAAATGGAGCACATTTGATTACTAATGAAATTGAGCTAATGATAAATAAAAAGTAATACTTTATTTGTTGTGGCCAGAGGTAGAATCGAACTTTCAACCCATGCTGTTCAAATAAATGTAAACCTTATAGCCTTTCATCGTTCTACATTATTAAAAATAAATCTATACTAAAGTTCTATCAAGAAACATATATCAAACTACATAAGCTTATTAATTTTTTCACTATTGAGAGCTAATTTTACTAAGTCTTTACGTTCAAGAATTATTATACAAAAATATAGTATATGTTTTATTAGTAAAGACAGCTGAACCACAAATTGGTTCTGTGTCATCTTTATTTATTATTAAGTAATAAATAACTGATACACCATCAATCGAATCACAATTTCCACTAAAAAATGTTTCTATTTTTAATAATCTATCTCTCCATGTAAAAAAATCATCACCTATTATGGGTGAAAATTTATAGTTAGCATATGTTGGAATTTCTGAATAATTTTCCAAAGACCACAAAAAATCATTATAGTATATTGGTTTATTTGGAAATATTATTACTTCTGATGGTGAATAATTAAAAAATTCTAACACCTCTAAATTGTCTATATCTACATTTACTTCATTAAAGCTAGGGTCATAAGATAATTTATCATTACTAAGTTTAAAATTTTGATCTAATGTAAAAGTAGTGGTGAAAAGTAAATAAAAACCTAATCCAATGTAAAGCAAATTATCATATCTATTTAAATTAATTTTTTTTGAATATAAATAGTTTGATGTCAAACTCATGAAATAAAGCAAACCAAAAATTATAAAATATGTAGAAATTTTAAAAGGAGTCAAAATTACTAAATTAGAATATGGGAAGAAAAATACTACAACAGAATAAATTAGAATTGTAATAAACAAAAATCTAACTATTAAAAATAAAGAATTTTTCATATATGATTTAAAGAAATAATTTAAAAGAACAACAAAGCTAAAAATAATAAAAAACTTTAAATAACCAGTTCTCCATCCAAACTCTGGGTTAATAAAAAACTCTCCATTATCAGAGCCAATAAATGGATAAACATGATGTGGAATTCTTTCTTTAATTAAGTACCTATTAATAACTCTTGATTGAGTACTCCTTAAGTAATTATAATTTACAAACAAGAACCAAAATAAGGGAAGGGCCATAAAAATAGATAGGAGTGTGGACCTTAAATCAAATAAGATAAATTTTTTATTATATTTACTATACAAATAAAGATATAAAGGAAGTAAAACTAATGCTAAAGCAAGATGAAAATAAACTGTAAAACTATAAAAAATTATTGAAATATAGTTATATTTTTTTAATAAATAATAAATGCTGATTAAAAAAAATAAATTTCCTAGTGTGCTTGGCTCAATCCCTCCACCATACAACCACGTATTACCAAGAATTGACTGATTGTCGTTTAAAACAATTAAAAATAATATTGTAAAAATTCTGTATATTTTATAAAATTCTAAAATTTTATAAATATAAAAACAAAATAGAAATCCAATACATAAATTCAGAATTATAAAAAAATTACTTCCAAAAATTTCAATAAATAGCTGGATTAATTTTTCAAATGTTAAAGTAAACGTAGACAAATCTTCAATATAAGAAGAAAAATTATTATCAGATTTAAAAATTTTTCCTATGTAAAAAGTCTCGTTACTTGAAAGCTCAATTTTATGTATTGAGTTTTGTTTAAAATAAATTAAAAAAATTGTAAATATATTTAAAAATTTATTATTTTCAAAATATAACGAATTAATTAGGAATATAATTGAAAAAATTACAAGTAAACCACTAAATTTATAAAAGTATAAAGTTCCTAAAAAAAGGAAATAATTGATCATAAAAAATATTCTTAGTTTTTCATGCTTTCTAGCTATCAAAAGTAATAAAAAATTAAGCGCAATAATTATGTATTCTAAGTTTTTATTTAAACTTGTATTGATTTGACTTACTCTAAATGAATCGTCTATAAAATTTACTTTTCCTAAACATTTTAAATTTTTAAAATTTGGAAATATTTTTAAATCATTGTTTACAACTATTGTGTATTCTTTACCTATTTCTTCATAATAAGATTTTGTGATTGACAAAGTGTTTTCGCAACTTTCGCCCTCACTGTATAACAAAGAAGAAGTAAAAAAGAAGATAGAAACTAGAAATAATATCATTACAGATCCAATTAAAAAGAAAAAGTATTGATTCCTATCATTATCAATTAATTGTTTAAAGTTATTTATAAACATAACGACTAATGTAAAAGATTTGTTAAGTTTTGATAGTAATCACTATTACTAGCATATTTAAAATTTGATAAAAGCTTTTCTTTTGAAATAAGCTTTAAGTTGTAAGCTATTTCTTCTGGTGAACAAATCAAAGTATTATTTATTTTTTGGTAATTATGAACAAAATCATTCGCTAATTTTAAGTCCTCTACCGTTCCACAGTCAACCCAAGTTACGCCTCTTCCAAAAATTTGATAATCTAAATTTTTACTTAATAAAAATAAATTTACTATATCAATTATTTCTGTCTCTTTTCTTTTTGAGGGTTTAATTGTTGGAATCAATTCAAAAATAGTGTTTGGAAATTTATATAGGCCAGTAACAGCCCAACCAGATTTAGTGCTTTTTGGTTTTTCTTCAAGATTTTTGATTTTGCCATCACTAATTTCTGCTGAACCAAATCCATAAATATTACCTACATGTTTAATAAAAATTGTTGCTTTTTTTGTATTATTAACTTTTTCATAAAGCTCTTTTATTCTTGAACCAAAAATAAAATTATCACCAAGAGAAACCCAAATATCTTCGCCATCAGCAAATGATTTCGCTAAATATATAGCAGAAGGAATCCCGTCAGGACTTTCTTGTGCTTGGTAAGAAATACTTATACCAAACCTTTCTCCATTTCCTAATTGCTTTTCTAAGAGAATTAAACTTTCTTTACCACTAACAACTAGAATTTCATCACATCCTGTTAATAAAAGATTGCTTAGAGGATAGTAAATTAAAGGCTTGTCATAAACAGGTAACAAGTGTTTATTTATTGTTTTTGTGATAGGAGAAAGTCTTGTACCATTACCACCCGCTAATATTACCCCTTTCATTTTGTCAACATTAACTTTCTAGATTATTTAAAAATAATCTACCTTTTCTATTTTTATTTACTTGCGAGACTCCTCTTGATAACCATTCTCGATTTGCTTTATACCAATTTACAATATTTTCTATTTCACTATCAAACTTTTTTTGTGGTTTCCACCCTGTATCAAGAAGCTTGTCAAAATTAACTGCATACCTAAAGTCATGACCGGGCCTGTCTTCAACATAGCTAATTCTCTTAGAATCTAGATTTAATGCTTCTATGATTTTATTCACAATATAAAAATTGTTAAAATATTCTCCAGATCCAATATTAAATACTCCATTATTAAAATTGTTTTCCAATAAATGCAATATTGAACTAACTGTGTCTTCTACATGAAGCCAGTGTCTTATGTTTTCTCCATCACCGTATAATTCAACATTCTTCCCTTCCAACAAATTTGATATACTAAAAGGAATCAGCTTTTCTGGCTGTTGATAAGTTCCGTAGTTGTTTGATGGACGAACTATTAAAGATTCATATCCATATGTATTTGCAAATGAACTACATATTAGTTCGGCGGAAGCCTTGCTGGCAGAATAAGGCGATGATGGATTAAACCTATCATGTTCTATAAAATATTTTTCATTAGAACTTCCATATATCTCATCTGTAGAAAAATGATAAAATTTAGGAATATTTTTATTAATTGCAAACATAAGTAATTTAGCTAATCCTGATACATTTGATTCAATAAATTTTTCGGGATGAGAAATAGAATTATCAACATGAGATTCTGCTGCAAAATTTATAATTATATCAACATTTTTGATTTGGTCATTAAGGTCTAAAATGTTATTTATATTAAGTTCATAAAATTTAAAATTTTCATGTTGAAAATTTTCATTATTATATTTTGAAAGTTGCCCTTCTAATGAGTCAATTCCTATTATTTGAAAGTCGTTAGAAAACTTATTTGATACAATTTTTAAAAAATTAAAGCCTATGAAGCCAAAACATCCTGTAATTAGTACTTTCACTATATTATTAATGATAAATGATTATCATAGATTTATGCCAGTAGATGAAAAGAAAAAATCCTACTTTAAACATTATGACTTTTTAAAATCAGAGTTTCCAAATCATTCTCAGTATGAAATAGAAAAAGCATTAGAAGGCTTTATGTGTACAAATCTTTTACACGACTTGCAAGATGTTATTGAATGGTATGATCAACAATTAAAAAAGAATGAAACAACTGAGGAAATAGTTCCATTAAACAATCTAGAAAAATGGAAGTTTGATAATGAAAATTCTTTGGTTCATGATTCTGGGCAGTTTTTTAAAATAATTGGTATAAAAGTCAAAAATGTATTGACAAGAGAGGTTTCAAGAACAGGTTGGGATCAGCCTATTATATCTGAGGTCGGAAACGTTGGTGGGATTCTTGGTTTAGTAAGAACAAAAATTAATGAGCTTCCACATTATCTAGTCGAAGCAAAGTATGAACCTGGAAATTATAATAAACTATTACTTAGTCCAACATTACAGGCAACTTTTTCTAATATTAATCAAGCACATGAGGGAAGAAAGCCAAATTATTTTGAATTATTTTCAGATTTTGAAGATAAAGAAAAATACCAATTTAATAACTGGCTTACTGAAGATGGTGGAAGGTTGTATAAAAAAAGAAATCTGGGATTAATTAAATCTATACCCTATGAAAATATACAACTAAAAGATGGATTTATTTATTTAAGTTTGTATCAAATTAAAAATTTGCTGTCTAACCATTCAATAGTAAACCCACATTTGGCCAGACTAGTCTTCCTGTAGTGAAAAAAGTTTTAATAGTGGGTTTTGGAAACCATGCTCAAAGGAGAATCCTTCCTGCATTAAAATCAATTGTCCAAATCGATGAAATAATAGTAACTTCTAGATCAAACAAGAAAAATTATACCGATGAAATCTTGTATTTAAATAAAGACGATATTTTAAATTCAGATATTTTTTTTGATGCAATCATTATTTCGAGTTATCCAAATGTGCATATAGATAATTTGAAAGAATTTAAAAATAAATCTAACTCATTTTTAATTGAAAAACCAGTGACAAACTATTTAGAATATCTCGAATCTTATGAGTACTTGAGCTTTCATAATAATTATGCTGCAAGAGAATGTTTGATGTATTTCCACCATCCAATGTATAATAAATTTCAAGAAATAATTAATTCAGATAAAATAGAAGCTATTTCAGCTTCTTTTCAAATCCCCCATATAGAAAATAACAATTTTAGATATTCAAAAGCTCTAGGTGGAAGCTCAATACTTGATCAAGGTGTATATCCCATTTCGTTGATATTAGAAAATTTTAAATTAATCGAAAACTCGATAAATAGTTATATAGATATACAAGGCGATGAAAGTATAGATTCAAGTGGTTACATGTCATGTAAATCTGAGGAGGGTGTTGAAATTAATATTAATTGGGGAATTGGATTTGAATATTCGAACTTTGTAGAATTAATATCAAGAAGCACGGTTTATAATTTTCCAATGTTTTTTTCAAAACCTAAAAATTTTTTAAGTACCTACAAAACAATATCTCAAGGTGAGGAGGAAACTATAGTTTTAGGTGTATTTGACCAGTTCAAGATAATGTATGAAGATATGATTATTAATCAAAAAGAGTTTTCATATAATTCATATGATAATCTTTGTAGAAGATATAGCTTTATAAGAAAGTTACTAAATGATAAATTTTCATGAACCATATGTTTCTAAAAAGTTAGAAAAAAATTATAGTAAATTAACTAAGAAAAATTTATTTGGTTCAACATACTTTCGTGAGATTTGTACAGAAATTCTTAGGGATGAATTTGGATATAGAAATTTTCTCCTTACTAATTCAGCAACGTCTGCATTAGAATTAATTTCAATTTTACTAAAAGATCGGGATTTCCAAAAATTAAAGTTACCTTCCTATACGTTTTCGTCCACTGCAAATGCATTTTTGAGATCAGGATTTGAATTAGAATTTGTTGATATTAATGTTACTAACTCAATGATTGATATTGATAAATTGCAAAAACTTGATAAAAATGAGCTATTGGGAATTGTTCATTATGCTGGATCGAGCTTTAATTTTACAAAATTGTATGAAAAGATGGGCAAAGAGGTAAGTTTCATTGAAGATGCTGCTCAAGCGTTTGGGGTAAAATTTAATAATGAAAACGTTGGACAAATTGGACTAGCTGGTTGCATTTCTTTTCACCCAACAAAAAATATTCATTCTGACTTTGGTGGGATGGCGCTGTTAAGTGATAAGCTTGATTTTGAAAAAGCAAAATTTGTGTACGAGAGAGGAACGGACAGATCTAAAGTTGTAGCGGGTTTAAAGAATAAATATGAATGGGTAGAATTAGGTTCAAGTTTTGAAATTACCGAATCATCTTGCGCAGTTTTAGAATCTCAGCTATCTGATTACAAAACAATTTTTCAAATAAGAAAAGAACTTTACTTAAGGTATTTAGAAAATTTAGAAGATTTTGCTAAAGAAAATAATTTTTATCTTCAGAATCATCCTTCTAATTTTGAACCAAATTATCACTCTTTCTATTTAATTATTCAAAATAATCGTGATGATTTAATTAAATATCTAATGGAAAATGGTATTCAAGCATATATAGGATATGTTCCTTTACATTCATCGATCTTTTCAAAAAATAAAGGTCTTTATAAAGAACTTGGAGTAACTGATTTTGTAGGTGAACGAATTTTAAGGCTACCTCTTCATACGAGCCTTAAGTTAAAGGATATTGATTACATTTGTAAAAACATAAAAAATTATTACAAAACAAAAGAATGAAAATATGTTAATAAACATTAAAAAAAGGTTGCTTATTTTTATGTGTTTTTTTTGATAATATAGTCATTATGATTATTAATCTCCTCTGTGACAACAAAAATTCATGGTTTTGGAGTCACTCTGAAAATTTTAAAAAGAGTTTAGAAAATAAAAAACATAAAGTAAATATCTGTGTCAATGAAAATGAGTTAATAAATGCAGATATATCTGCATTTATTTCATGTATAAATATTGTTAGTAATAAAGGTTTGAGTAAAAGTAATTCAAATATTGTATGTCATCCCTCTAACCTTCCAAATGGTAAAGGCCACTCCCCAATCGCCTGGGAAATATTAAACGGAGCTAATGAATTAACTTTTACTTTATTTGAAGCAGTTGAAGATGTAGATGATGGACCAATATACGATAAAATTAAGATTGAACTATCAGGACACGAACTTAATAGTGAAATTAAAGAAATTCAAGCTAATACTACTTTTAAAATGATAGGTGAATACATAGATTCTTATCCATTTGTAAAATCCTATCAGCAGCAAGGAAAAGAAACGTTTTATAAGAAAAGGACGCCGCAAGACTGTCAACTGGATATTAATAAGTCTATTATTGAGCAATTTAATCTTTTAAGAACTGTAGATAATATAAATTATCCTGCATATTTTCATTACAAAAATCACAAATATATATTGAAAATTGAAAAAAGTAGTTAATTATTTTTTAGATTTTAATTCTTTAAATACATGGGCCATTGTTAAATGAAATCTATACAAAAAACTTGTGTATTCTCGACCAAGTGGTTTTGGGTTATGTTGAACTATAATCATTTTGTAATTATTTGAAACTTTTCTAAGATCCATCATGATGGAGTCTTGAAATTTTTCAATTATCTTTCCCTTAATCTTAGAATCAATGACTCTAAACGCACTGAATTTAAAAAAGCTAAAGTCAAGTCGGATTAAATTGAATAAAAAATTTGCAATTTTTGAACTTAAATTTCTTATAAAATTTTCGTCTAAGTTCCATACTCCGATTGTAAAATCTAGATTTTGATCATAACAAGCTTTTAATAATTTAATTATCTCAGATGTTGGGTGTTGACAATCATCATCTAATGTTATTATATATTCTCCAGTTGATTTGCTTATTCCTTGAATCGTTGACATTACTTGTCCTTGATTTTTAGTATTACTTATTACATATAAATTTTTATACTCTTGTTTTAATTCTTCTAAAATTTTTAAAGTTTTATCTGTCGAAAAGTCATCGGTGCAAATAATTTCAATTATTTCAAATTTTTCAAGATTTAAATTATAAATTTCCTCAATCAATATTTTTATTGAATTTTGAGAGTTGTAGCATGGAACTACAACAGAACATTTTATTGGGTCTTGCATATATGTTCTTATTTTAAGCAGTCATTAATTAAACTTTTTCTAAGTAGATATAATATCAGGTGAATTCTATTCTTTAAAACTTTTAATAAAATCTTATAACTATTGTTGGCTAGATGAAGAATCAAACTACTGACCTCCTTGTTTTTCAGATATGGGCTAACCATTTGACCTTAGCTAAGTATAACTTATTTGATTTGATTATACGCTCGTTGCTAACAGGCTCTAGAGAGCAGTGAGCGTAGAATAAAAGAGACTTTAAAAGTGAGCATGTCACTATTTAGTCATAGTTTTAAGAGGGTCAAGAAGTCCAAAAACTATTGGGTTAATACAGAGAATAAATACAGAGTATTGAAATAATCTATTTCAAATATCAATAAAATTACTATTACTTATTTCGAACAGAGTTGCTTTAGCTACTTGAATAATTGAGATTAATGAAAGTAAATAATAAGAAAATTTCTGAAAGATTATATTTTTTTCTTCATACATATAAAAATACTACATTAATTAAAAATAAATCTTAGTTGGGGACTCGCCAAAAATTAACCAAGAAATACTCTATAAATTAATAACTAGTAGTTTAAATTGATGGTGACCCTATAGTTTCCAAAATAAAAATGTTGAAAATTTTCATAAATGTCTGATGGAAAACTATTAAAAACATAACCGATGTAATAATGAGAGTTTGAAAGATCCTTATTTGAAATTTGGTCTACTGAATTATCCAAATTATGCTTGCTCTTTAATAGGAATTCAAATTCTCGTCCAGATGTATAGATATAGTTGTAATATTCGCTATCGTAAGAATTATTATTAAAATCTTTTGCTCCACTATAAAAACCTACACCAAGATCAAAAAATATTGCAACATTATTTTCATTTGCCTTGGTGTTGTCAGCAATAAAATCAACTATTTTTTGTTTATGAAATGATGACTCGTCTGATTCTGTTAAATTATTACTAGTATTGTTTACGAAATCGGTATTGGTTTTTACTGTTAAAAAAATATTTAACGAAAAGTAAATAAAAAAGAAGATCATAGAAATTTTTCTAAGAATATCTAACTTAAAAATAAATAATGACAATACCCAGTAGTAAACAAATAAAATGTAGACTGAAGAAAATACAGATAAGCCAGGTGAATAAAGTTCAAAATATGATCTACCTCCCAATAAAGGTGACCCAACTGTATATAAATATATAAAAAGTAAAGTTAATAAACTTTTATTTAAAAATTCTTTATTCACACTTGTCTTAAATTTTGTTAACCGTAATAAGCACCCTAAAAGCACTAAAAAGCTTGATATTAAATTTAAAAATTTGTGAAATTTGAATGTCAAACTACTAATAAAATGATTTATATTATCTAACTTACTATCAAAATTCAAAGGATAATATGTTGTATCTTTGTTGCTAAAAACATTAAGAAAAAATTCAGGAAACTTTTTGGTATATTGAAATCCTACAAAAATGTAATCCCTTATCCTACCATATGGTAAAAAACCTTCACTATGGTAATTATGATGTCTTTGAATTTTAAATGTGTCTAAATCAACAAATGTAAAATATCTATACCAAGTAAAGTAAATTATTAATAAAAAAATAAATGAATTAAAAAATAAAAGAGATTTGTTAGAGAAGTTAAGTTTAAATCTTTTTAAATTAAGAATTAATAAAGTTACAAAAGAAAAAAAATAAATCACAGTGTTCACTAAACCACCTAAATAAATTGAAATAGGAATAATCGTAATAACTGGAAAATATGATGCATAAGAATAATTTTTATAAAGTAAATATTCAAATACTATTTTTAAAAATAAAACATTAAAAACAGCTGTTAAAAGATGTAATTGAATAGAAGAGGAGGTCAATATTAGATAGCTATTTAGAGATATGGAAAGTAAAAGAAAGAAGTTAAACTGTATATTTGATGTTTTCAATGCTTTGTAAAATATAATTCCTAACGTAGAACTCAAAAATAAAGAGATCAATAGGAAAGAATCTAATGGAGTAAGAGTTTTTAAAAAAAATATTGCCAAGTTTGGGTTCGGCATCCCTCTGGAAGTCACATTAGAAAAAATTACTTCAGGAAAATCTTTTGTTAATGCTAACCATAATAAAACTGATTCATCTTCTCTATACCGAGCAGAAAAAGACCAAAAAATTCTTAATATGAAACCAGATAAAATTACTAAATTAACACTTTTAAATAATTTAAATTTTTGTTGGCTACTACTCATATTTCCTAATCAAAAATATAGTCTTAATAGTTTTAATGCCATCATATATTGAAATCTTTTTTCCTTCTTTTTTTGTTCTAGGTTTATAGCTTATTGGGAATTCATTAATTTTATTTAGTTTTGCTAATTTAAATGTAATTTCAGGTTCAATCTCAAACCTATCACTAATTAATTTCAAGTCTTTCAACAAAACAGAATTAAAACTCTTAACTGCGGTTTCCATATCTGTAAGTTTTGTTCCAGCTATTATGTTAAAAAGGAAAGTTAAAGAGTAATTTATTAAAATTTTCAAAAGCCCAAATTGTAGTATTGGATTTTTTACTAAAAATCTTGAACCAAATAAGATATTACAATTAGGCTCATTTTCATAATGGTGAATTAGTTTGTGTATATCTTTGACTTCAAGTTCGTCATCTCCGTCCCAGAAGAAAATAATTCTATTCTTGTCTGGTGTTATTTTTGTTAGAGCTAATCGTATTGAATAGCCTTTGCCATAATTTTTATTATTGAATAATTTAATTATATTGGAATGTTTAAATTCTTTAATTATTTCTGTTGTTTTATCCGTAGAACCATCATCTATTACATAAATTTTTAGCATTGGATAATTTCTTAATAGACTATTTACTACTTTTTTGACTTTTGTTTCTTCATTAAAGACGGGAACTATAGCAATATATTGTTTTCTCAAATTATCATTATCAATTGACATAGGTGAATTATATAAATGTAGTGATTATTTTGTTACTGTGTTGAGAAAATGGTGGCCAGAGGCAGAATCGAACTGCCGACCCCTTGTTTTTCAGATATGGGCTAACCTTTTGACCTTATAACTTATTCTGTTTGAATATACGCTCGTTATACAGAGCCAATATATCGCAGTGAGCGTAGATTAAAACACTATTCAATAGTAAGCGTGTCATAGTTTGGTCATAGTTTTTTCTTTTTTATAGTCGGAATTATCGGAATTTTTGATGATGGAGAATTTTTATTTATTGACGGTTCTCATTTATCATATTTGGGAGAAAAAAAATAGTTGATAATTTAGATCTGCACTCTTATTTAATAATTCTTAAACTAATTTATGAATTTAAATTTTCAATTAATATTTTACTAAACTTTTCTTCACCAAAGCTTGAGAGGTGGTCATTATCGACAAAATTAAAAGCGTTTCTATTGTAATCATATAAATAGTTGTTTTTATCGTTAAGGTAAAATTCAAGAGTGCTTATGTACGTAAAACCTTGTGATTCAACACCCTTCCTCATCTGTGTATCGATATGAATAAAAGTAGAGATCTTATTAGATTCTATTTTCATCTTGCCTGAGTATATGCTTTCGTATCTAAAGTTTAACGGATTTATTCCTGGTTCTATCCATGACCCTAAGACTCTGACTTTTTCTTTGTCAAAATATTCAAGATAATATGAAATGTCTCTTATTTGAGTAATATTTAAATCAGTTGAACTATCGGTAAATTTAAGGAGCCTAGAGTCATCTCTCTCTCCTATTGCATCTGTTATAAAATAAGACGCACTTTGATTATAAAGAATTAACCCAATATTATTTTTTTGAAGTTCATAAAAATTTTTAAAATTAACAAAATTACACCTATCAAGGGAAAGGTTTTTTTGGATTCTACAACCGTACTCACCTACTCTAATAAGAAAACTATAGCTATTACTCAACATTTTGAATACATCATCTGCATGTGAATCTCCAAGGACTACTATAGGTTTTCCATATTTTGCAATACATGAATCAAATGTTTCACTAGATAAAGAGGTGAATTCTTTGTTAGTTATTTGACAAGTTTTCTTCTCTTCAATATTAACAAGATTTCCATATATGATGTTCATATTTTCATAGTGCTGACGATTTTTGTCATAATTATTATCTTCTAATCTATCGAAAAAAGTGGAACTTGGGATATAGAGAATTATTCCGATTAGCAATCCTATACTCAAACCACTTAAAGCAAAAGTTTTTTTTATTGAAGCCCTGCTGTAACGTAAAGGTTTTTCTATAAAAAAATAATTAAGACAAGAGATAGATAATATCGCAAAAATAATATCTCCTATTCTTGTATTATCTATTTGTTTTAAATTGAACCATACAATAATTGGGTTGTGAAACAAATATATAGAATATGAAAAAGTACCAATTATTCCTATTGGTCTTAAATATTTTGTATACAAATGTGATTCACTATTGTCTAAAATTAGAAAAAATAATGTAAGTACAGAAATTAAAAATGTTAGTTCTACTAGATCAAAAAGTGTTTTGTTAAAAATAATTAACAAAAATGTAAATACATAATATATGAAACTAACAAGATTTTTATCCTTTATTTCTTTTTTCTTATTAATAAATATCAAATATGCAAAGTACCCAAGAATGAATTGCCAGAATCTACTAAAAATTAAAAAATAGTTTTCTGTTATAAAAAAATAAGATAAGGAAGATATATAAATAATTACCAACAGAAGTTGATAGTTAAATTTTTTCTTTAAACATAAAACAAAAATTAATGGGTAAAAAATATAAAATTGTTCCTCTACACTTATTGACCAAAAATGCAAAATAGGATTATAAAAAGCATCCTCATTAAAGTAATTTATGTAATTATTCAAATATACATTTACTAAATAAAAACTATTCCAAAAAAGACCTTTTAAGTATTCCTTGTAAACAAATGGATAGACACTATTATAAAAAATTACAATTATAAATATTGTTACGGAAAGTAATGACGGAAGTAGTCTTCGAACTCTTTTTGTGTAAAAACTGGAAATTGTAAATTGGTTATTAGAAATTTGGTTCAATATTTGTGAAGAAATTAAAAAACCAGAAATGACAAAAAATATATCCACACCTAGAAACCCATTTACAAAAGTTTTCAGATTTAAATGATATAAAACGACTAGCAATACTGAAAGCCCTCTTAAAACATTGATATCGCTTCTAAACTTAACTCTTTCAAATTTAACTTGGTGGTTTAACTTAAAAGAAATCATCTTTTCAGAAACCAGAAAGTATAAAAATAGAAAATTAAAAATAAGAATTAATGTACTCCTGGACACTAGTCCATAAGTGCTTAAAGTCTCGAAACTAATCTCAGAAATTAATAATAAAAAAATTGTTGTTGTATATTTATTTTTTAAATTACTTAGAATCAAAATTTTAAATATTAAAATTAACAAAAAATTAAATCTTAATGCTGTTAAAAACTTTTTACTATTTATTACTTTTAATTCTATATTGTTGATCTCAACAGTTTCTCCAGACTCCTTTAGTAAAACAATTTCTGAACTACCGATACTCTCTATCAAACCTAAACAAGTTAAGTTTTCTATTTGTGGGAATACAGATACCTCGCGTGACGAATAGATTGGGGTTTCAAAGTTACCAGTAATAACAACTTCCTCTTGTTCGCATGACTGGTGCCGGAAAGAGTTGGGTTTAGAACTGCTAAATAAAAAATTTAATAATATAGCTAATAGAATCAAGATTGAAAAAAAAATATTTATTGAAACAAAATAATTTATAAATTTAGATTTACTCATAAAGCACTTAAAAACAAAAGTGACGTGCCTACTTTTTTTTCGGATAATGGAGATTTATTTGACATAGAGTTAGTTTAATATACTTAACATTCGCTATAACTAATTAGTGAGTAACTTTTTGAGAGGATTGTGCTAGAACTTTAAAAAGTAGACATGCTAAATTTTTTAAAAGTTTGTTTGTGAATGGGCAAAACTTTAATGTTTATATGTGGCCAGAGGCAGAATCGAACTGCCGACCCCTTGTTTTTCAGATATGGGCTAACCATTTGACCTTGGTTGATTATAACTTATTTAGTTTGATTTTCGCTCGTTATACACAGGCTTTATATCACAGTGAGCGGTAAATGCAACAAACTTTCATACTGAGCAGGTCATAGTTTTAGTAAGCTAAAATAAGAGGGAGAATTATGACGCGTGGTGAAATATTTATACTCGACGGAGAAGAACTTTCAAATATACAACAGTCCTTATTTGATCTTGAGAGTATATTTCAAGAAATTGTTGAGAAACATCCACAGCTTTTAAATTCAATTACAAATAGTCCATACTCCCCAGTCTTAATAAAAAGAGAGTCCGGTATTGCAGATAAGAATAGTGCTGGTAGTCGTTGGTCTATTGATCATCTCTTTGTCGACACTGATGGTGTTCCAATTCTTGTTGAAATAAAAAGAGCTCAGGATACAAGGTTAAGAAGAGAAGTTATTGGACAAATTATTGAATATGCATCTCACGCAGATCACTCTTGGACTAAGGAGTCTCTGTTGGAAGATATCAATACAACTTGCGAAGAACTTAACCTTAACAAAGAAAAGCTTAAGAATATTCTCTATACAACTTACAAAGAAGATGATTTTTGGGATGTTGTAAAAAATAATTTAAATACTCAAAATATGCGGTTAGTTTTGGTTGCCGATGATATAAGTGGAGAGCTGGAAGCAAGCTTAGAGTGGTTAAATGAGCTTTCTCCAATTGAATTTATTGGATTGGAAATAAAAAAGTTTGATTTAGAGGGAAAAACAGTACTAATACCAAGAACTATCGGTAAGACAAATGCTCAAAAGCAAATTAAATCTAAATGGACGGAAATTGAATACCAAAGAGCGCTTGGAGATGAGGCAAAAATAGAACTTCTAACCGAAATTGAACATTGGGCTACTTCCTTAGGAATTTCTGTCGAACTAAACAATTCTAAAATAGGTAGCAAAGCATTCAGACTCAACGGAAATACTCTCTTTACTATTTTTACTGATGGTGTAATTCAGTTTCGTATAGATTTTTTAAACAACAAAATATTTAACAATAATAAAGTACAAATAGATAATTTTGAAAATGAAGTTTGTACTAATTTTGGTGAAAACTCTTTTACACCAAATAAAGGATTTGTAAATATCTTGCTAGACAATATTCAAGAATCTAACAAAAATAACTTATTCAACCTTATAAAAAATCATCTATTAATTTGATAGAAAAATTTTGTTTTCAAAAAAATTGGTCAAAGAAATGGTCACAGTTTTGATTTGGGTGGCGGAAAACCCTAGTGGCCAGAGGCAGAATCGAACTGCCGACCCCTTGTTTTTCAGATATGGGCTAACCCTTTTACTTTGTATCTGTTTATCTTATTTTGTATAATTTTATTTTCATTGTTTAGAGACTCTCTCTGTCGCAGCTGATGTAGATGAAAAGAGACTTAAGTAGTTAGCGAGTCAAAGTTTTTAGGGTATCAAGAGCAAATGAGGTCGTTGTCCCATCTAAGAGTAAGTCAAAAAAAAATTTTTAATAAAAATAAGTTTTTACATTAGGAAACTAATATTAGCTTATATGATTATGGAATTAATTAATTCAGAGATTGTTTTGCTTGGTGTTGATGCTGTCGCTGTAGTAGATATTATAAAATTTTTTGTTGCTTTCAGTTTAAGTTACTTCTCAAGATTAATATTTATAAAATTTTCAAAACAAAATTGGCTTACTTCATACAGCAACTCCTTAGTATTTCTTTTATTACCATTAATAGCACTCGGAGTTACAACAATAATTTCTGATAATATAGCGCTTTCTTTAGGTTTAGTAGGTGCACTTTCAATTGTAAGATTCAGAACACCTGTTAAAAATCCTTTTGAATTAATAACATATTTTTACTTGTTGAGCATAGGAATAATTTTGAGTGTTAGCTTAACTATGTCAATTGTTTTTGTAGTCTGTGTGTCAATAATCGTAGTAATTGCTCCTACATTAATAAAAGATAGTTTTGTAGAGGATGATTTTGAGTTATATTCTGAGAATGCAATTTTAACATACATAACTAAAAACGATAATTTAGAAAAACCAAGAAATGAGAACAAACTGATTTATAAGGGCTTTGAAGAAGGTGTTTTTACATATAGGTATTTGTTTAACAGCTTTGATGGTGCAAATGAATATGCAAAAAATATTAATAATAAATCAGTTGTAGAATACAACATTGAAAAAGCATCATTTTTATAATTTATTTATTTTTCTTTTTGTAGTTTTACTATTTTCTACAATTACTTTTGAGAGGTCGAGTAATAAAGAAGCTTTAGAAGAAATTAATCCTTACTGTGATGGATTGGATTTCTATAATTTTAATAATATTTTTAATACACCTCCAAAAAACATAGCGGTAATTATTCCTCAAAGTAAAAACTATTACGAAAACTTGGTAAACGCATTTTTTACAGGTAACTATATAAATAAAAAGTTCAAAAATCAATTAAATGGATATATTGAAGTCCAGTATGAAGATGTTATTTGTAAATTTAAAGCTCGAATCAGAATTTCTGGAGACTGGAAAGATCACATAAATATAGATGATTATATTTCTTCATTGGATGTAAGTTTGGTTGAAGGAAATATTCAGGGAATTACAAAATTTAAACTTTTTCTACCAAGAACAAGAAATTACAACAATGAAATCTTTGTAACAACTGTTCTAAAAGAATTTGGAATCCTCTCCCCAAGAACATTTAATGTAAATTTGAACTTTAATAACTATTTTGAAGGAAATTTTATATTTCAAGAAAAAATTGTTAAAGAACTGCTTGAGTACAACAATCTAAGAGAAAGTTTAATTCTTGAAAGCGATGAGAGATATATTTGGGAAAATTCGGATGATCCATATTTTAGAAATATGGATGATACTTTTAAAAACAATATGTTTATTTCAGCAAAATACTTAAATCAGCTTTGGATTTCTAGAAATGAAAGTAATTATGAGATTTATAAATCTGCAGCTGGTCTTTTTAATAGAGCTATCTTTAGTTCAAATATAGTAAAATTTAATTTAAAATCTGAATCTTTTGATAATTTTGAGATGTCAAAATTTGAAACACTTGGATATGCTCTTAAGTTTGAACACGGGCTTGTTGCGCACAATAGAAAGTTTTATTTCGATCGTTTGTCTGATCAATTTATTCCAATTTACTACGATGGATTATCTTTATTTTTAGATAATCCAGAAATTGAACCTTTAGATGAAAGGTTATTAACACCTGAGATTATTTATACAGCTCAAATTTTGAAATCTCATGAAATTAATCTTGAGAAATTAAAAAAGAATTTATCACTAAATGGGCTCGTATATTCAGATGAAGAGTTAAAAAAGCTTATCGATGTTTTGTTTTCTAATTTAAACTATATCTCTTTACAAGAAATTAAAAATGATGATTATGATAATGTTAGTATTAGAAATAACTTTTTAACTTCTAAGCAAGAGAAAAAAGCTATATTCTCATACAAAGGTGTACTAAAGCATTGTAGTAAAACTACTTTTATTAAATGTGTAGATTTCTCTAATGAGTATCCACCATTATTAAACTCAACAATTGATAAAAATAGTGTTTTTTTTGGAGATTATGAATCATTCTTTAGTGGCAAAATAAATAAATTAATTGAGACAAATATCAATGGTGGTGTCTTATATTCTGTTGAGGAACCAAATTATGAATTTATAGAAGAGAAAAATATTTTAAAATTAAAAATTAATAATATCAACCAAAGATATAAATTTGTTATTTCAGAAAAGACTTCACCTACAATTATTAATTTAGAGATTATAGATTCTATAATGCCTTATTACTCAAACAATGAATTTCTTCTCACAGGATGTTTAACTATATATAATTCAAAATTTAAAAATCTTACGATAAAGATTGAAAATAGTTTTTGCGAAGATGCTTTAAATATAATAAATTCTTCAGGTCAAATTGAATTAATTGAAATTAAAAATAGTGATTTCGATGCTGTAGATATTGATTATTCAAATATAAGAATTAATCAAATTAATGTAAAGTCTTCAGACAATGATTGTGTTGATTTATCAAAGGGTACTTATTCTATTGATAGCATTGAAGCTACTGACTGTTTAGACAAAGGTGTATCAATCGGTGAGAATTCTGAAGTTAATATTGGATCAGCTATGTTAACCAATACAAAAACAGCACTTGCAATAAAAGATTTTTCTATAGTTGAAGTAGAAAATCTCACAACAATTAATAGTGAATTTTGTTTAAAAGTATACCAGAAAAAGCAAGAATTTGGACCTAGCAAATTGTCTGTAGGTAAATTAGTTTGCGATAGTAATTATTTTGTACAAAAAGGATCGATAATAGAAAAATGAGAAAAGAATACAAATTCGTAATGGATAACATTCAACTTTCCAATTTTCTAAATCACTTTATGTCTGATTTAGAGGTATTACATAATTCCAACAACATTAAATCTTTTTATTACGATACATCAGATTTTTATATTTATAAATCTTCTTTGTATAAGGATATTAATAAATTCAAATTTAGAATTAGAGAATACAATAATAATAATCAGTTTCAAAAAGAGATAAAGATCAGCAATCATCAAAAACTAAAATTTAAAAGTAGAAAATTTACTGAATTAAATCAAAACAATAAAATATATTTCAAAAATTTTAAATTAGAGCAGAAATCGATAGTATCATATTTAAGAAAATATTATAAATTTTTTAACTCAAGACTTACAATCGACAGCAATATTGAATACCAGAAACCAAGGTCAAATATCAAATTTGTAGAATCGATCAACGTTTTAGAACTTAAATTATTTGATAATACATTTACTGACATTGAAAGATATTTTCCTAAAAGCCCGATAAAATTTTCTAAATTTGAAAATTCTATAACAAATTTATATTTTCCTCATCAAAACCTCAACAAATAAATAGTATGAGCATTATAAGAATTAATACTTTTTCATATAATTAATTTAAGATTTATGAGACAGTTTTAAATAATTTCGTTTTCTTTTGATAACAACAATATTTATTTGTGGCCAGAGGCAGAATCGAACTGCCGACCCCTTGTTTTTCAGATAAGGGCTAACCTTTTGACCTTAGTTTATTATAACTAATTTAAGTTGATTTTACGCTCGTTGCTAACAGGCTCTAGGTCGCAGTGAGCGGTAAATAAATCACAATTAAATAGTGAGCGAGTCACAGATTGGTCACAGTTTTAAAAATGTTCTAATCCAAGCTCTGCTTTCACTAATGAACGAAAGTTACCTATGTCACTTTCACTAACTGTGTTTTTATCTATAACTTTAGGATCCCCCTTAATTGCAGTTCTAGAGCCTTTTGGACCAATATAATCCCCATTTTTTACTTCACTTGAGAGTGCACCCATTAATTGTGAAAGGGCTCCTTGATGGATAGTCATTCCAAAAAATTTCATAAAATAAACCCAAAAAGGTCCACTAAGACCTGCACCACCCATATTTCTTGTATTAATTTGTAACTCTGATGCTGTCCCTCCAGGATGAGCAGCAACAGAAATTGCATCAATTTTTTCTTCTTCAAAATACTTTGCTAAAGCTTTAGCGTAATGAAGATTACCTAATTTTGAATTCCCGTAAGCTTGCCAAGGTCTATATTTTTCATTGAGCTTAAACATTTCTTTTTGAAGTGGCCTACCAGAATTTCCTGCAAAACTAGTTAAAGTCACTACTCGTGCATCAGGAGTGTTTTTTACAAGTGGAAGAAGTAAGTCTGCAAGTAGTGCATGACCGAGAACATTCACTCCCATTTGCAACTCATACCCTTCCTTAGTTTCTTTTGGAGGTGTAGCCATCAATCCTGCATTTAACATTAAGACATCAAGTTGTTTTTCTTTTTCAACAATATAGGATGCACATTCTCGTATTGAATCAAATGAAGAGAGGTCACAGTGAACATACTCTACCTTATCTCTTAGTTCTTTATCAAAAGAATTAATTGCTTTAAGTGCTTTTTCCTCTGAACGACAGGCCATATATACGAAATAACCTTCTTTGATTAATTTTTGAGTGCTTGCGTAACCTAGTCCTGAGTTAGCTCCTGTAATTAATCCTATTTTCATTGTAAACTGCTCCCTTTTCTTTTTATATAATTTATATGTACTAGGTTTATAAGTCTGTTTTTTTAACAATTTCAAATTGCTCAAGATACTCAAGTTATTCAACTTACTCAAGAAGTTCAAACATTGAAATAATCTATTTGCTATATTTGAGATATAGTTAATTTTCGGGGGTGCTCAATGGTTTCAATTCGTGCGTTAAGTGTGTCAGATTATGATGATTGGTTAGAGGTTTATAGAGTTTATGCAGAACACTACCAATCAGAACTAACTGAAGAGGGGGTGTCTACAACTTGGAATTGGTTGAT
>Ga0222718_10000124_pt1 | contig 76464 bp, 81 predicted proteins | sample C33_27DmetaG_FD_165045 | JGI IMG/M metagenome (GOLD analysis project Ga0222718, IMG submission 165045) | Estuarine water microbial communities from San Francisco Bay, California, United States - C33_27D | ecosystem: Environmental > Aquatic > Marine > Unclassified | place: USA: California... | reverse complement strand
ACATTTCCTAACACATAAATACCGTTGTAATTACAATGGCCACAACAGATAGACAGAACAGATTATTAGTAGCGGAAGATTGGAGGAAGATCTACCAGGCCTTCCAACAGGCCGACTTCAAATCTTATGATTTTGAAACTTTGAGAAGGACCATGGTAGCATATCTCAAGGAGAACTACCCGGATGATTTCAACGATTTCGTTGAGAGTTCTGAGTACGTGGCACTGATAGATCTCATAGCCTACATAGCACAGGCATTAAGTTTCAGGGTTGACCTGAACGCCAGGGAGAACTTCCTGGAGACAGCAGAGAGAAGGAACAGTGTTCTTAGATTGGCGAGGTTGATCAACTACAACGCCAAGCGTAACAAACCCGCGACAGGTCTGTTGAAGGTTGATTCGATATCAACTACGCAAGATGTAAAAGATAGCACAGGCACAAACTTGGCCAATAGCACAGTAATTTGGAATGATTCGGCGAATGCAAATTACAGAGAGCAGTTTACGGCAATATTGAACGCGGCCAACCAATCAGGACAACTGTTCGGCAGTCCAAGGGAGTCAGCGAACATAGGGGGAATCGACACAGAAACATACACTTTAAGTTCCAATCAATTGGACTTGCCCATCTTTAAATTCACAAAATCAGTAGGTGGTGTATCAAGAGCATTTGAAATTGTGTCAAGCACTACAAACGATTCTGACAACATTTACGAATCAGATCCGATTCCCGGGACAGGACTGACATACACATACAGGTCAGACGGAGCGGGAGACAGTTCCAACAACACAGGTTTTTTCTTCTTGTTCAAGCAAGGAGTTCTACAACAAAGAGATTTCAACGTTGACAGTTCCGTAACAAATTTTGTAAAACCAATAGAACTTTCAAACGTCAATGACACAGATGTGTGGTTGTACAAATTGGACCAGTTTGGACAGATAACACAAAAATGGACCAAGGTTCCATCTTTGTCTGGCAACAACGCAATATACAATTCACTTGCAAAATCTGAAAGAAACACCTACAACATTGTGACGAAAAACAACGACGCGATAGATCTAGTATTCGGAGACGGAAATTTTTCTAACATACCGCTTGGAAGTTTTAGAACTTACGTGAGGGTTAGCGATAATGCCAAGTATGCAATCCAGTCAGCGGACATGCAGAACGTACAATTAGCAGTGCCATACACGGATGCCAACGGTGCACAACAGACACTGACCATAACGATGAGCCTTAAGGCCAGCGTGTACAACGCCGCGGCCACCGAGTCAAACGACTCCATAAAGGAGAAGGCCGCACAGGTGTACTACTCACAGAACAGGATGATCACAGCAGAAGACTATCAAGTTGTGCCATTGTCAGCGTCACAGGAGATTGTAAAAGTGAGATCCGTGAATAGATCTGCATCTGGAATATCTCGTGCAAAAGAGATACTAGATCCAACAGGTGCTTATTCAAACGTGAGTGTGTTTGCCGAAGACGGAATTATTTACAGAGAAGAATCCACACAACAATTCACCTTCTCTTTCAGTAACAGGAGTGAAATACAGTCCACTATTGACACGTCAGTCGAGGCCAAGTTGAAAGAGGCCTACGCAAGACAATTTTACTACTTGAAATACGGAAGCAAAGACACAAGCACACTGTCTGCCACGTGGAATTCAACAACGACTAGTACCAACACAAACACAGGTTATTTCACATCAGGTGGCGCATTGGTAGTAGGTGATTTTGCAACGTCAAATTTGAAATATGCTAAACCCGGTGCACTTGTGAAGTTTACATCACCTGACACAAGAGAGTTCAAGAATGGCACTTTAGTAACTGCGGGTACAGACAACGCAGAAGACAGAGTATGGGCAAAGATAGGTGCAGTGGTGCTTGACGGAGCGAACGGTGGTACAGGAAATTTAGAATCTGGAGTTGGTCCTATTACACTGGCAAACATAGTGCCAAACGGTGCTGTGGTAAACGCAGTGATTCCAAACTTGACTACATCTTTTCCGGAAAGCCTCGAAGCAGATCTTTTAGATAGGATAGAAGCGTACGAAGAATTTGGATTGAGGTACGACATAGACACAGAAACCTGGAAAGTGATAACATCAACTAATTTAAGCACAAGTTCAATATTCAGTCTTGCTAACACAGGATCAACAGTCGGCACAAACGCAGATGCCAGTTGGTGGTTCAAATTTACAAATGATGGAAATACGTATACAGTTCAGTACAGGAAATTAGATTACATATTTGAATCAGAATCCCAAAACAAATTTCACTTTGACAGGCAAGAAAAAATCTATGATTATAAAACTGGAAGAAGTGTCAAGGACAGCGTAAAAATTCTAAAAACCAACGACATTGTGTCAACAGGATCAAGCATTGGCTATCCGCTAACATGGCAGGTAGTAGATACAGTAACAGAAGCGGACGGTTTCCAGGACAACAGAAAAGTGAAGGTCGGCTTCTTTGATGCCGACGATGATGGAGTTGTTGACAATCCAGAATTGTTTGACATCTACGTTGAACCAACACTATCTGAATCCACTAAATTTGTGTTTTTTGAAAAGTACACATCTTATGACAACATTGAAAGATTTAGGCCATATGCGGCTACGAATTTTATTGTAACACAAAACGAAGCAGACATCAACTTGAATTCCACATCGTACACTAATGGACAGTTGTTTTATTTTTACTCGCCATCAGAGGATGTGATCAAGTCTTACAGTTCAACAACCAACACATTGACCACAACAACAGATTATCGAGCACGAAAAGGTAGAAGTGCTATAAATTTCCAATACAAACACCACGCAGGACAAGAGACAAGGATTGATCCTAGCGTGTCAAACATTGTTGATGTGTATCTGTTGGAAAGAACCTATGACAACCTTTTCAGGATATGGTTGCAAGATGGAGGAACTAAACCAAGTGCTTCAACCTCTGATCAACTGCGTATCAGTTACGCAGGAACATTGAACCCATTGAAGTCAGTGTCAGATCAAATCATATACCATCCAGTGAAGTACAAGATCCTGTTCGGATCTAATGCAGACGAAGAACTCCAAGCGACATTCAAGGTTGTGAAGAATACTAAAACTAATGTGTCAGATGCAGTGATTAAGACAAGAGTGATTGCCGCGATAAACGAATTCTTTGCGTTGGATAACTGGGATTTTGGAGACGCTTTTTATTTTACAGAATTAGCCGCTTACATACACAACGAACTAGCACCAGACCTGTTGAGTGTGGTCATCGTTCCTAATCAGTCAGGACAGAGTTTTGGGTCTCTGTTCCAGATAAATTCAGCGGCAGATGAGATTTTTATCAGTGGGGCCACCGTTGATGATGTATCAATTATTACAGCACTAGGAGCCAATCAGTTAGAGGCTTCGGGAAATGTTGTGACATCAACATCAACTGCCACAACCAACACTACAACAGGATCAGCAGTATCAGGCTCTACTACATCAGGTTCGGGATCAAGTTCCGGCAGTAGCGGGGCAGGATATTAATGGCCGACAATCCAACAAACGCACTGACTAACAACGAAGTTGTAAAGCAAGGCAACAACGAATTCAGAAGAACAGTTCAGCACCTACCTGCTTTCTATAGGACAGACTCCAATCAAAGATTCTTGGCCAGCACTTTAGATCCGTTGGTACAAAAAGGATCACTTGAAAGATTAGATGGTTTCATTGGTAGACAGGACGCTTACACAAGGAGTGTGACCGATCGCTACCTTACTGCCACTAGTGCTGACAGATTCGCATATCAGTTGGAACCTGCTGTGACCTACACAGACAGAGACACCACATCAGTCAATCCCGAAGATCAGGTTAAGTTCACAGGGACATACGACGATTACATAAATCAAATCAAGTATTTTGGCGGAAAGGTCCAAAATCATGACAGGCTCAACAAAGAAACAGTCTACAGTTGGAACCCTGCAATTGACTATGACAAATTGATCAACTATAGAGAGTACTACTGGATGCCGGCAGGCCCTGGATCGATTGAGATAGACTCAGTGGGACCTTCAGCCGTAGTAGAATACACAGTAACCAACAACAGTCAGTCTGCGTACGAATTCACGCACAGGGAAAACGAAAACAATCCGATATTGACACTGTATAGAGGTAACACCTACAAGTTCAGTGTTGACGCCAAAGGACACCCTTTCTGGATCATGACAGAGCCTTACAAAAGCAAGGTTTCCGTTGATGGATCAACATCTACAATTTTCAGTACAGGTGTGTCAAATAATGGTGCTGACAAAGGTACAGTAACATTTACAGTCCCAACTACTGGTGCACCAGACACTTTGTACTATCAGTGCGGCAATCATGATGCCATGTACGGAATACTGCAAATCAAAGATGCCACAAGCACCACGGCTATCGATGTAGAAGACGATATCGTGGGCACAAAAAACTACAGCCTACGTACTCTCTCATTATCAAATGGTATGAAGATAAAATTCAAGAATTCATTGGTGCCAACAGCGAACCAGGACAAGGAATATTATGTAGAGGGAGTTGGTGACGCAATTACTTTGACAGATGTTGAAGATCTAATTACTCCCGGTACGTATGCTACCGAAACAACGGTGTTGTATGACCAAGTGGCATACGATTCAAGGCCGTATGCAAAAGCATTTTATCTGCCTGAGAAAAAAGATTACATTACTATTAAAAGAGATTCGCAAGACAGGAACGCCTGGTCCAGATACAACCGATGGTTCCATAGAGACGTGATAGAGGAAACAGCAAGAGTGGGAGGCTTCACACCTACTTTGGACGAGGATGATCGGGCAAAGCGACCAATTATAGAGTTTGATTCGGGACTTGCGTTATACAATCATGGCACAGTGGCCAAAAAATCAGTGACGCTTTATGACACAGCGACCACGGATGCATTCAGCGATGTGGTCAAACAGACAGGTTACATCATTGATGGCGTCGCGTTGGCCAACGGAATGAGAGTCATATTTTCAGCGGACACAGATCCACTGGTAAAAAATAAAATTTATGATGTCAACTTTGTCACCGCGGGTGACTCGTCTCAGGTCATAGCATTGACAGAGGCATCGGATGCAACGCCGGCCAATGATGACTCTGTATTCATAGAGTTCGGTACTGCCAATCAGGGCAAGACTTTCCATTATGACAGCACAGCAGAAACTTTTAAAGTATCACAACAGAAAACAGGTTTAAATCAACAACCATTGTTCGGAATGTGGGACAACAACCATGTTTCATTTGATGACGTAACAACCTATCCAACTTCGAATTTCGCAGGAGCCAAGGTTTTCGCCTTTGCAACGTCGGACAGCGCAACCACAGACACAGTGTTGGGCATAAAAGTCAAGTACAACACTATTAACAATGTTGGAGATATTGTTTTTGAATCAGACCATACGTCAGGAACATTCACCTACCAAAGCGGAACGGAAATAGTGACCAAGAAATACGCAGAAGGACACCTGCACTACACCACAGGTAGGGCAACACACAACTCACGGAGCGCATGGATCAAGCGTTCGGTGGAGAGCAAACAAAGAGTGTTGAGGACCATAATAGTGGACGACACTGAGAAACAGTTGTTTCCAATAGATTTCTTCAAGGACTCCGCATCACTGACAGATCTAGAAGTTAGCGTGGTAGTGAATGGTGCGAGAAAGACAATCACGACCGATTACACGTTAGTAAACGGTACAAAAAACAGATTTATCAAGTTTAACAAAGCACTGAAAGTCAATGACCAGATAAGGATAGCAGGTTTCAGCAGTGCGGATAAAGTAGACGGCAAGGGCATATACGAGGTTCCCGAAAACCTAACAACTAACAGTCTAAATCAGCAACTGGGCACATTCACGTATGGCCAGATACTTGGTCATGTGAGGGACATATTTGACAAAAACCAAGATGTAACAGGGTCAATACCGGGTGTCTCAAATCTCAGGGACAAACCTGACGCTAGGCTGAAAGGCGGAAGCATCCACCAACACGAAGGACCACTTTTACCGGCCATATTCAACCTTATAGATCAAAATGCAAATTTTGTGACAGCGATAGACTATGTGAATCATGAGTATGAAAAATGGTACAACGCATTTTTAACACATGCCACAGGCACAGCATACGAGGGCATTGTAAGGGATAGGGTGGATGAAATAATCAGTGCTATCACACCAGGTAGGAACAACAGTTTCCCATTCTATTACGAGGACATGATAGGACACGGAGAAAACGTTTCAACAAGGACATACACTGTCATGGGATCGTCGCAGACAGAATACGCTTTAGATTCTCAACATAACATCACTACAACAAGCAACAGGGCAGTGTACGTGTATTTGAATGATGTCCAATTGTTATTAGGGACCGACTACACATTCAGCACCAACGACGACAGTGTCAATATCAGCAAGTCTCTTGTAGAAGGTGACAAGATTGTTATAAAGGATTACGCAGACACCACTGGTAGTTACATGCCTACTTCACCTACAAAATTAGGAATGTATCCTAAGTTTACACCTGAACTTTACACCGACACAACCTACCTAACAGATACGTCAGTCATTAGGAAACACGACGGAAGTATTATTAAAGCGTATGGTGATGAGCGAGATGACTTGATATTAGAATTAGAGAAAAGGATATACAACAACCTCAAGACCACTTATGATTCAACATTAGTTGACATAAATGACATCATGCCAAGTGCTTTCACGACCACCGATTACTCATTGATGGAAGTTAATGACATCATGAGTGCTGATTTTTACCTATGGGCCGGCAGAAATAATGTTCAGTATATCAATAACACAGTTTTTTCTGAAGGCTCGCCATTCACATACAACTACGCTAGATCAACTGATAGATTGACAGGAAAAAAACTTCCGGGACACTGGAGGGGCATATACAAATATTTCTACGATACGGACGCACCTCATATTAGACCATGGGAGATGTTTGGGCACTCCGAAAAACCTTCTAATTGGGACAGCACCTATGGAACTGCCCCTTACACTTCGGGCAACGATGTTTTATGGGACGCAGTGGCGGCGGAACCTGGAAGGTACGGCAAGAGCCTAATCAAAACATACCTACCGGTGGATGCGTCAGGAAACTTGTTGGATCCATTGGCGGCGGGACTAGTAGACAATTACGACATACAGGGCAGAACAAACTCGTGGAAGTTTGGTGACCAAGCACCGGCAGAAACATCTTGGAGGAAATCTAGTGCGTATCCATTCACTGTGGTTAAAACACTTGCATTGGCGAAGCCGGCCAAATTTTTCTCAAACATGTTTGATCCATCGCGATTATCAACCAACACGGCGGGAAATCAGATAGACACCGATACCGGTGTGAGGCAAACTATGGCAACTGCCAAGTACCATTTGGAAACTGAAAACAATTTAAAAACAGGAGTGACAACAAGATATCAGACGGCAGGTTACCAACCGTACATAGTAAATTACCTTGCACACAGGAACCTAGACGCAAAAACATTTTTCTATAACAAGATAAAAGCACTGTCTGTGCAGTTGGCATACAAATTAGGTGGATTCACAGACAAAGAAAACATCAAAGTTCTTACTGACAGTGTGTCTCCTGGGTCTACTTCAGGATCAAAATTTATACCAGACGAAAACTATAAAATTTTGTTTAGGACATCTAATCCCGTAAACAGTTTTTATTATAGCGGAGTATTGATAGAGAAGAACACAAACCTTGCCACAGATGGATCAACTGTGCTAGGCGGATACAAAGTTCTCGGATACAGCACAGTCAAACCATATTTCAACTTCAACTATCCAACAAAGACAACAACGGCGAATGTTTTATCTGTCGCTGGGTCAGTTGAAGTAAAACAGTACAATAACTACGACGAGAACGTGCAAACTATACCTTATGGTTATGTGTTTGACACTGTTCAGGACGTTGCGGATTTTCTATTGGGATACGGTCACTGGTTAGAATCACAAGGTTTTAAGTTTAACAAGTTCTCAAATGAACTTAAGGAAACACTGAACTGGCAGAACGCAGTGAAAGAATTCATGTTCTGGACAACGCAGGAATGGGCACCCGGCGCCGCTATTACTGTTTCACCGGCCGCAGACGGATTCGAATTGGACACAAACAACAGCATTGTTGGCAAACTTAGAAACCTAACAGGTGACTATTCACTTCTAGATTCAGGTGGTAGAAAGATAGACATCAGCGAATTTTCAACTAAACGTATAGGCAAGACTTTTGAATTAGGGATCAAGTCAGACACAGTTGGTCTGTACAATGTCGCATTGAACACGGTTCAAAAAGAACACCTGCTTTTGTTTGACAACAAGACTGTATTTGCTGACATTATATACGATCCATCCACCGGATTCAGACAGCAAAGACTCAAAGTGGTTGGTTGGAAGACCGGTAACTGGAACGGAGACTATTACTCTCCTGGTTTCGTTTTTGATTCAGCACAGGTCACATACTGGTTGGCCAACACGGATTACAAAATAGGTGAAAGCGTAGAATACCAAGGCAAGTTTTATGTTGCTAAAACCAATCATAATTCTGGGACCACTTTTACGAATACAAATTGGATCTTAAAGGATTCCAAACCTGCGCCTCAGTTGATACCAAACTTTGATTACAAAATATCACAGTTCAATGATTTCTATAATCTCGAAACAAATAACTTTGACGAGTCACAACAATTACTTGCACAGCGGCTTATTGGATATCAGAGCAGGGATTACCTTGAAAATCTTTTTGTAAATGATGTATCTCAATACAAATTCTATCAGGGATATATTAGAGAGAAAGGAACAAAGAACGCAATCGACAAACTAATCAAGGCGCAATATGAAGACGAAGACATCACGCTTGATTTCTATCCTGAATGGATGATACGTGCAGGACAGTTTGGCAACGTAGATTCTATAGAAAACATCCAACTGACATTGAAAGACAACAAGATAATTGCGAATCCTCAGAGTATAGAACTGTTAGCAACCAGCAACGACTCCAAAGAATATGTTAGGTCAGAAGGAGTAGCCGCAGATGATTTATATTACAAACCTGTGGAATATACAGCATCAACCACGTTCAAGCGTTTGGACTATAGCAAAGAAGGTGTCACCAGAGACAATGCCCAGGTTTTTAAAACAGCAGGATACCCTCAGTTATCTCAGGTACAACACACTGTCTACAACATAGACCAATTGTTGAGTCTAGATGTTGGTGCATTGACGAACAAGGATTTGATATGGGTGGCAAACAAAAGCAACAATGACTGGGACGTGTTGAGGTTGACCCATTCTGGAGTTAAAATTGCTACTTTGGCTTCAATCAATGACAGCACTCAACTTGAAATCACATTCACAGGTAGCCATAATCTCACAGCAGGATCAACAACAACGGAAGCGGATTATTTTGCTATAACAAACAGTGAGTCCACAGATTTGAACGCAGTCTTCCAAGTGAAGGCAACTCCAAGTCATAAAACTGTGATAATCGATTACGATGGTTCTCTTGGTTTCATACCAGCATTAGAGGACGGGTCGACTGCAGACAGTTTTGGAAACGTTTACAAATTTGTGTCAGTAAGGGTGTCATCAATTGACAACGTAAACGATCTTATAGCGTTTGACCAATACGAGAAAAAGGACACAGCGATAGGATTCAGCGGTGATAAGGTTTTTGCTGATGCAGACACATCAGGACTATGGCGTGTGTATGAGAAGCAAGATCCATACACTACAGGCACAGTGCTATCTCCAGACACCACGACCGGTTCACAGGAGTTTGGCCACAGGATAGTTGCACGTAACGATGGAAGAACTGTTGTGGTTTCGGCCCCGGGCAAAGGGCAAGGTACCATACACTTCCTGTTTAGATCTTCCAATGTGGCGGGTACTGTATTATCAACGCAGAGCTCTGCTACAATGAGTGACAATGATGATAACACAAGTAGATTGGGTGAATCATTGTCTATAAGTTCCGACGAAAACTTTATCGTAGCAGGTGCACCATACGCCAACGCCGTTGGAGCAGACGGCAGTACTAGATTCATAGATTCTGGGTTGATAAAGGTATATCGTTGGGATTCAAGCACTTTCAAATACGCCCAACTAAACACGATCACTGGACCATTTGATGGTTCAACAAACTTAGAAAATGCGAACTTTGGATGGGATCACAAAATATCTGAACCAGGCTCTGGTTCCACTGTGTTAGACACAAACAAATACTTGTTTGTTTCAGCACCAGGACATGACAGCGACCAAGGTAGGGTATACTTCTACAAATACGCTATAGGGTCGGACGGATCAACATATGACACGTGGACACAGGATTACGTTATAGAAGCACCGGACGGTGGATCAGGGCAACGTTTCGGTCATAGATTACAGGCAAACGACAACGGTAACATCCTTGCAGTGAGTTCACTCGCTCCAGGGAACGCAGGCAAGGTAGAAATATTCGTGAGGAGTTCTGCGAGCAATGACGGAAGCACGATCAATGCATTCACCTTGACGCAGACACTCACAGGAGTGTCCAGCGATGGTTCTTCGATAAACACCGCTTTTGGTGAGTCACTTGCGATGAGCAAGGACGGTACAACACTAATTGTTGGTGCACCGGGAGTGGATGGCACGGAAAATCCTGACACTGGCGCGGTTTACTACTACAAATGGAACGCTGACGGGTCTACAAACACATATACTCTACAACAAACAATCACTCTACCCGATAGAGAAGAGAACATCAAGTTTGGAACAACACTTGCAATTAATCAACAAGGCAACAGAATTGTAATAGGTGCCGAAAACTTTGGAAGTGCTCGGGAAATGAAATTTGACTCGGGAGAAACGTCATTCGACCTGCAAGACACTACAATAATAGATGATAATAAGGGTTCAGGAGGTGCATTCACGGCAACCTTGTACAACACTAAATTCATACTGGATGACAGATTAGGATCTGACAATATTAGTTCCAATGATGATTTTGGAAGAGGCGTATGTGTTATTGATAATTCTTTGTTCGTTGGAGCGCCAGATGATGATGGTAACACCACTTCTGATGGTAGCACAAAAGTTGATGGAGACGGAACCGTTGAATGTTATGACCTAACTGAAAACGGCAAGTATGCTTGGAATAATATCGTAACTGAAAAAGCACTGATAGACATTGACAAACTAGGTAAAGTTTTTGAATTTGACAAACGAACAAAGCAAATCAGGGATCACTATGATCTTTACGATCCGGTAAAAGGTAGAATACTTGGTTTGGCTGACAGGGAGATCAATATAAAGACAACGTGGGATCCTGCTACCTATAACTTTGGACCACAGGCAAACAGCAAGACGGCTTGGGCGGAAGATCACATCGGTGAGGTGTGGTGGGATTTATCAACAGTGAAATGGATATGGTACGAGCAGGACACACAAGAATACAAGGTAAATCACTGGGGACAAACATTCCCTGGATCAACAATTGACGTCTACGAATGGGTGGAATCAAAACTACTTCCGAGCCAATGGAACGCAAGACCACAGAATTCAGGTGAGGTAATATCCGGCACTCCTCTACACGCCGATGACACAAATTACACTGTGGTGCAGAAGTATGATTCGAGGTTAAACAAGTTCGTTAACTTTTATTACTACTGGGTCAAAGGCAAACAGACTTTGCCTACTAACAGTGTGGTAACACGGAAAAACGCAGTCTCTTACGTTGCTAACCTTATCTCTGATCCTAACAGGTTTGATTACAAGTACTATGCGGTGACGGACACAAATAAATTTTTAATAAACAACGTCAATAATCTTGTCAATGATGAAATTGTGTTGAACATTGACATTAGGAATAACACGTTTGAGGGCGACGCCCACAGTGTTTGGAAATTGGTGAGGGAAGGTGACAAAGAATACCGTCCTGCAACCAGCATAGAGCAACGTTGGTGGGATTCTTTAATCGGCAAAAACGATGCAGGCGATCTGGTACCTGATGTCGATCTGCCAGTCAACGAAAGATACGGCAACAGAATCAGACCTAGACAGAGCTGGTATGTGAACAGATATGATGCATTGAAAGAGATCATAGATTATGCAAACTCGGTGCTGAAGAAAAATCAACTTTCTGGCCAGATTAATCTTGATAACCTAGATTCCAAAGAGCCTGAGCCTACTGCACAGAGTCTCGAATGGGACGCATCTGTGGACACCTATGCAGAACTAACTTACATAAACACTGCTGATCTATCAGGCACAGTGAACTACTTGGTCAAGGCGGACGAAACCGCAAACAACTACTGGGCAATTTACCAGTGGGATGGTACAGAATGGACAAGGACAAAATTACAGACCTATAACACATCGGTCTACTGGAGTTACACCGACTGGTACAAGACAGATGGAGACATGTCTCATGACGAAAACACCAAGGTTGACAAGCAGGTAACTTTCCAGTATGAACTTGACACATTGGACTTCGCAGTAGGAAGCCATGTCAAAGTAACCAGTGCAGACACAGGCGGCTGGAAACTGTTTATGAAGACCGCGGACGGTTGGGAAAATGTTGGAACAGAAAATGGAACAGTAAGGCTGTCTACCAAACTTTACGATTATAGCCAGGATGCCACAGGTTTTGCAGGGCAGGACAACTTTGATGACAACTTCTTCGACCAAGAGCCAAGCATCGAGACAAGGAAAGTGTTGACTGCTTTGAGAGATGACCTCTTTATCAATGACCTAGCAGTGGAATACAACACACTTTTCTTTACAGGATTAAGAAAAGTGCTTTCTGAACAGACATACGTGAACTGGATGTTCAAAACGTCTTTCGTCAACGTTAAGAACTCTGTGAGAGAACTGAATCAAAGGAAATCATACACCACTGGAACTGACAGTTGGATAGAAAGTTACATAAACGAAGTCAAACCATTCCACACCAAACTGAGGGAATATAAACTTGCATATGACACTTTGGAAACGCAGGACGGAATATTCACAGACTTTGATAACCCAACATTCTATGACCCAATTACAGGCAAGATAAGGACTCTTAACGTCACTAGTGATTCTTCTAAATTGACAGAGTACCCATGGCAGATGTGGAACGATTATCACAAAAAATACGTTTCGTCAATCACTGTCACAGCAGGTGGATCTGGGTATGAAGTCGCACCAACCGTGACTTTATTGGGCGGCACAGTGGGATCGACTGGACCATTCCAGATACAGGCCACAAGTTCGTCAGGTACAACCATTGGACAGTTTGGATATTTCTTTCCTTTGTTCACAGGCAAAAAACAGGCAGAAATCTATGACAGCCAGAACGGTGGTTCAGGTACAACCAAAACATACATTTTCGATGGATATGCTGACACTTTCTATGGTCCAACTGCATCAACCAGTGAATCAGTAAGCGATAAATCAGAAGCATTCAAAATGTACGTGACACCGGCAACTACAGCGGCCACTGCCACGGCTATTATACAAGGTGGTGTTGTGACCAAGATAAACGTTACAGGCATAGGCGCCAACTACACGGCCACTCCAACAGTGGTACTTTCGGGAGGTATGAAGGATGGAACAACGCCAAGCGATCCTGCAAAAGCATACGCAAATCTGGGCAACGATCTCGTAAGAGATTTTGACACTACAATAAAATTTGACAGGGTGTCAAGCACTTCACGAGTGGTAGACTGGGCGGCGGCAACGAGTTACGCATACAACGATTTGATCAGATACAAAAATCAGTTGTACAAGGTCACGAATCCATTTACCTCAAGCACTGACTTCGATGATAACATAGGAAGCGTGTACAAGGTTTATGGTGACGAGACCGGACTAACGGCGGCAGATAGGACAAAGGGTTTCTACACACCAGGATCTGGAATGCCAGGCAATGAGTTGTCACAGTTGATGTCCGGTGTTGACTATGGCGGCACAATGGTGACTGGTCTGTTGTTCACGCAAGAGCAAGGTTGGGATAAATCTGGTTTCTACGATTTCCCATTTGACAATACTGGTTCATCTAGGATCAAAGCGTTCAGGGCCGACGGATCGACTGCATCTTACACATTTGCTTCTGCGCCTAAGAGTTCTGAAGTGTACCAGGTGTATATCACGCAGGATGACAGCACAAGGAGAAAACTATCTGATGTCATAAGGGGAGATGGATCAACAGTTGCCTTCACTATCAGTGAAACACCTGAGGCGAACGCACTAGTTGAATTCATACCCTTTGATGACGACGGTGTATTGACACCAACAGATGATAGGACATTAGATTCCATAATCAAGGGAGGTTTGTTTACATCAGCGTTAGGACATGCGCCTAGTGACATCGTATTGGAAGGTGACGGATTTGTTACACCAGACACAAGTTATGCTCCGGAAGAAACGATTCCAGGACAGATGTTCGATACTGTTGATATAAAAGTTTACACGTCACCGGAGTCAGGTGTGCCGTTCATAAGTGAAATGACTCACACAGGAGATGGCACAGAGACAACATTCAGCGTAGGAGATTATCCAGGAACATTAGGATCTGTTACTGTATCGGTTGATGGTGTTGTTCAGAAACTTACAACAAACTATTCAATAAACGTTGCCAATAAAACTATTACTTTCACATCTGCACCTGCAAACAACAGCAAGATATCCACTAAAGTGTTTGCTATATCAGGAGAGAATTACAGAGTACTAAACACTTTCACAGGTGACGGTAGTACAACAACTTTCCTAACTTCAACAAGAGGGGAATTTAATCTAGATTCAACATCCTCTGACATGTACGTTACAATAGATGGAGTGCCGACCACTGCATATACAACAACGACTGCGGCCAACACGATAACAGTAATATTCAATTCAGCACCGGCGGCAAGTTCGTACATACAGTTTGCTGGATTCAACAAATCTACAACGTCTACAAGAAGTTATGCGAGTGTGAGAAATCAGACAATAACTTACGATGGTTCGACAAACAGGTATACATTGACATATCCTGCAGGAGCGATTGGTCCTTTCTCTGGTTTGACGATAGTGGAACTGAACGGAAGAGTGTTGCGAGGACCGGACAACACATACTACGTGGGTGATGGAAGCACATACACGTATGGAGTTGTTTCAGGACTCGAGGATGATTCAACAGTCGATCCGGCTAAAACAATTACAGCCGCAAGCCAAGTACAAGTTTTTGTAAATGGTGTGAAGAAAAATTTAAACACTCACTACACTGTAGACATTGGAAACCAAAACGTTGACTTTGTTACAGCACACGTACCAGCGTCGACGGATGTCATATGCATATCAACCTTGGTAGATCATCAGTACTACAACGAGGGCACTGATATAATATTAGTACCAAGTGCTATAACTTCACCTTACAGTTTGAGTGCAACAGACGTGTTATCAGTCACAACATTCAACAACGCACTGGGAATGAAACAGAGAAGGGAAGTGCTTGAAGGTAGAGGATCGGGCGTGTTCAAATTAAGGTTCGAAACCTTGAACGGAGGATACACTTATGTATGGTTGAATGGAGAACAACTTGTACAGGGGCAAGATTACGTTGTCAGTGGTAACACAATAACTGTGTCAGGGAGAACAATAACATCATCAGATAGATTAGATGTAATGTACTTCGCCTTAGAATCGGCAACAGGTGCCACAGGTTTCAGGATATTCAAAGACATGTTGAACAGGACTTTCTACAAACGTATATCTAAAACTGCTACAACAAAATTAACATTAGTCATGACAGAAGGCACACAGACTATCACAGTTGAAGACGCGAGTTTGTTGCCAACACCAGATGTGGCAGGTAACACGCCAGGAGTCATATTCATAGACAAAGAGAGAATTGAATACTTCACAAAATCAGGTAACACGTTGGGGCAACTGAGACGTGGTACTTTGGGAACAGGAATTAAGGAGCATGGATCAGGCACTGAAGTGGTAGATGCGTCTGGTACTCAAACCATCCCTTATGCGGACACTGTGTACACCAACACCTTCACAGGTGATGGAAGCACTGTGGTGTTCGCACTATCACAAGCACCATCATCCGCTAGTGAGTTAGACATATTCATTGGTGGCCAACGATTGTTGCTCACTAGCGAGGATGGATCAACTATCAACTACTCTGTTGACGGAAGCACTACTGCTGTGACTTTAAGCACTGCACCCGCTTCTGGAACACAGATAAAAATATTACACAAGAAAGGACAGGTATGGTACACAGCCAAAGATGGTAATCCTGCTGACGGTAAAGGATTGCAGGCTTCAACGACTCAACAGGCTGTATTCATTGCTAATGAGCCTACAAACGCACCTGAATAAATACACTAGATGAAACAGGAAAACAAACCAACAGAATCAAAAGAAGAAAACAAGAAGCCTCAGGATAACACAGGTGTTATGATGACGGGGCATATTAAGATTTTTGACCCGGAAACGGGTGAAGTTTTAGTGGACAAAAGGAATGCAATCCATTACGAAAACATGTCTCAGGCACTGGCCAATTCATTGGCAAACAAGACAACAGGATTTGTCCACGAAATGGCCTTTGGTAATGGTGGAACCAGCGTGGATCCAACAGGAATCATAACTTACCTTACACCGAATTCAACGGGCACAAATGCCACATTATATAATCAAACTTATTACAAGGTTATCGATGATAACTCTGCAACAAACAAAGACACAACAAGAAACAAAATGGAAGTGAGGCACACGGCAGGAAACAAATACACTGACATTGTCTGCACCTGCACTTTGGACTACGGGGAACCAACCGGACAGGCGGCGTTCGACAACACCACTGACTTCAATGGTGATTATGTGTTTGACGAACTTGGTTTAAAAAGTTGGGAAGGCACAGAGAACGGTTCGACCAACAAGTTGTTGACACATGTGATATTCCATCCGGTGCAGAAATCATTGAACAGGTTGATACAAATTGATTACACTTTAAGAATTCAAAGTTTAACAACATTTACTGAAACAAGTTCTACAGCACTGACAACTTCGAACACAGTGAGTGGAACTACATCAGGTGGTAACACAGGATACTAATGGCATACACAGTTGACAAGACAAATAGTTCTGCTACCCCGAGCTCTTACACCGTCCAGGACGGTGTGTTGAACACACAGACTGATCTTTCTTTTATTGGAAAAGGGTATGCTGGATATGGTGAGGTGTTGCACGAAAACTTCCTACACCTTTTGGAAAATTTCGCAAACACAACTGCACCCAGCAAACCAATACAGGGACAGTTATGGTATGACAGTGATGCCAGCATACTGAAAGTATACACAGGATCAAACTTTGTGCCTGCTGGAAGTAGTGTTCCATATGGCCCAACAGCACCATCCAATCTTGTGCAAGGTGATCTTTGGATAGATTCAGACACTTCTCAGTTGTATTTCTATAACGGCACTTCGAACATTCTCATAGGACCTAGTTCTACTTCAGGCACGGCCACAAATGGATTTTTATTCGAGACCATCACTGACAATACAGACACAGACAGGAAGGTAACGAAGTGGTACAACAACGGATCGCTTATCGCTATAATTTCCGAAATTGCATTCACACCCAAGGCGGCGATATCAGGATTTGCTGAAATATCAAAAGGTCTCACGCTTTCTACAGCAATATCAGACCTAAAGTTTGCAGGCACAGCCACAGACTCGGACAAGTTGGGTGGTGTTGCGGCGGCCAATTACCTCAGATCAAATGCCAACGACACAACTTCAGGCACATTGACTGTTGCCAACGATGGTGGTGTGATCGTAGGTGCGGACAGTGATCTTACACTGACTGTCGACAGCACTGGTGTTGTAATGCAGAACATCATATCTGACAAAGACATAACGTTCAAGATCAATGACGGTGGCACGACAACAACTTTGATGACTATGGACGGAGATGTGGCACGTGTTGGTATAGGAACAATTACTCCCACAACCAAACTAGACGTATCGGGCACAGTAAACGCGACAGCATTCACTGGTCCACTCACAGGAAACGTAGTAGGAGATGTGACGGGAGATGTCACAGGTGATGTAACAGGAACAGTCACTGGTTCCGCGAGTCTCAACCTATTATTGACTGGTGGAACATTATCAGGTACTGTAAATTCGCAGACAATACTTCCTAGTGCGGACAGCACATATAACTTGGGTACTGACGGAACAAGATTCGCAACGGCATTTTCTGACGTATTGGATGCAACAGAGATCAAGACCCAAGGAGTCACAATAAATGACAACGAGATATTAGCCAGTAGATCAAACGACAACCTTGTTCTAAAAGGAGCAGGCACAGGTGCAGTCGTGGTTGATGGTTTGTCCATCACAGGCACGGCATTGAGTGCAACTGATTCTACAGCGGTAACAATTGAAGACGACCTCCAGGTGCAGGGAAACCTAACTGCTGACAGCATAGTTGGTGAGGTTATTTCGACAGGTACAATAAGTGCAGGTGTGACAACCAACACCACAGTTGACTTGTCCACAGGAAGGTTCTTTGAAGTTTACGTCAACGCTGATGTGACACTGAATTTTACTAACGCACAGAACGGCACATTGAAAAGGATCACGATCGTTACCCAGACTGCAGACGTAAGACAGATCACATATCAGATAGATGGAGTGACTCAAGGTGAGAGACCCATCGGTGACGGTTCGACAACAAATTCAAAACAACTTTATGAATTGCATTCATTTGAAACACAGAAGTATATCGCGGTATATGATATAGTAAGTTAACAGGTAAATATAAGAAATGGCGTACACAATTAACAAAACAGACGGAACAGTAGTTGCCACAATCACAGATGGCACCATAGACAACTCAACGAGTTTGACACTCTTTGGTAAGAGTTATTCGGGTTTTGGTGAATTACTGAACGAAAACCTAGTAAAATTACTTGAAAATTCATCATCAACATCGGCACCAACTGCACCTTTGAAGGGTGAGCTGTGGTTTGACGCAAACACTAACCAGATCAAGGTGTATGATGGATCAAGTTTCAAGCCAACGGGAGGTGCGAAAGCACAAGCGACTGCACCTACATCGCCATCAACAGGAGACCTTTGGACGGACACTGACGACGATCAGTTGTACGTTTACACAGGCAGTGCATGGCAATTAGTTGGCCCGGTTTACACATCTGGACAGACACTTTCAGGTTGGAAGATCGAGACACTTGCAAGTTCCGGTGGAAACAAGGTTGTGTCTTCGATGTACGTTGGAAACACAAGGGTGGCGATACTTTCAAAAGAGACGTTCACACCAAGTGCATCACAGTCGGGCTTCGCGCAAATCAAAGCAGGGCTGACGCTGAACTCAACATTGAGTGCAGTGTTTGAAGGGTCAACAACATCAGCGTCAGCAGTTGATGTTTCAAGCACAACAAACACTTCAGCCACAGTGATCGCGGGAGGCAACTTCCTTAGGGCGGACGCGGCAGACACTACTACAGGTGCGCTGACTGTTGACACGGACAGCGGAGTCATCATTGGTGACTCACAAGAATTGACAATAACAGTTTCAAGCAATGATGTGACAGTCGCACAGACATCACAAGACAAGGATCTTAAGTTCACAGTCAATGACGGTGGCGTGACAAAAACACCTTTACAACTGACAGGCGCAGACGGTGGTGTGGACATCAGTGGTGACGTGACCATAACTGGAAACCTCACAGTATCGGGTGAGTACGAAAACAGTTCGAGCGAGATCAACATTGTAAATGACGCATTCTTGAAATTAAACACAGGCAACTCTGAAGCAGATTCAGGTATAATTGTCGAGACAACAGACACTGACGATGCGAGATTGTTCTATGATGTGTCAGAAAACGAATGGGTGGCAGGCCAAAATGCAACTTACTCTGCTCTGATCAGAGAAGCAGATGCTGTATCAGATGGTAATGCAAACAAGAATTCAGGATTTTTAAGAACAACGGCGGCAGGTCTACTTACAGTGACCAACATAAATTTGGCCGCGGTTGGATCAGCAATAACAACATCAGACACTGCGAGCGTGAGTGTTCCAACAATTGGACAGGTTGCTACTTTTGGTGACCAATGGGGCGGATCAGAGAAGACTGTTTCAACTTCAGCACCAACAGGCGGTGACGGCAGTGACGGGGACTTCTGGTTCGTAAGGGAGGCGTAATCCTTTATGGCAACAGTCGTCAAGACATTTAACTACACAGGTACTTTGCACCAGACCGTAATACCGGCTGGCACTACTTCTATTGATGTGCACCTTTGGGGTGGCGCAGGTGGAGGTGGTGGCTCAGATGCGGGCGGTCCTGGAGGCACAGGCGCGGCCGGACACTATGTTACTGCAACTTCTATAGACATGACTGCCGAGATAGGCAAGACCATGACGATCGCAGTAGGAGGCGGCGGAGCAGGTGGTTCATCAGGTGGAGGAGCCGCTGGTGGACGGAACGGAAAGAGCATAGCAGGATATTCGGGTGGTGAAGGCGGTAACGCAGGACCAACACCATACTCAGGATCAGGTGGCGGAGGTGGCGGAGCCTCTACGGTATTGATCGACGGAGTACAGATAGCAGTATCAGGCGGCGGCGGTGGGGGAGCCGGCGCAGGTAAAACTTCTAATGGTACCGCTGGTGTGAACACAAACACCGCAACAGCAGAGTCTCCAGGAACACTAGGTGAGAACGGAAAGGATCACTCGGGAGACGGAGGTGGAGCAGGTGCTGGTGGTGGTGGAACCAACGGCGGAACTTCAGGTGATGCAGGATCAGGTGATGCAGGTGGAACCGGCGGAAGGTCTGGTTCTAACACAAATGCGGGAGGATCAGAAGACAACGGATCAGGTGTGACACCTGGCGGAACAGGTTCAAGTTATTATGCATCTGGCATAGCAGTGGGAGGACAACCAAGTTCTCCTGGCGGTGACGGTAAAGTGGTTGTTATTTTCAACATCGGCGTACAAGCAAATTACAAAGTGTCAGGCACATGGAAAAGCATCAATGACATGTACTACAAAGTTTCAGGCACTTGGAAAAAAATTACAGCAGGATACTACAAAGTGGGAGGTGTGTGGAAAGCACTTTTCAATTCAGGAATAACGTTCACAGAAACAGCGGCAGGCTTTGGAGATGCACAAGGTGGTGCTAGTTCAGGTGGCGGAGGAACCGGCGGTGGCGGTGGAGGTCGTGTGATCTGTACATGGCTACAAGAAAGAGGACTGTTCTCCGCGGAGGATTTGGCAGTAGACACAGAATACAGCGTCAAGTACATCTCAAGAAACACCAAAATTGGTTACTGGTTCTGGGCAGTGCCACTTGTGCAATACATGACGAGGGCAGAAAAATCCGGTGATAAGTTTGGATTATTGGTAATAAAAGTAATAAGGGCGTTGGCACAGGCTAGGGCAAACGAGTTAGGGTACGCTATGAAAGTTAAGAAATCGAGAGATACTTTGGGAATAATCACTAGAATAATTGGTGAAAGTTTCTGTTGGACTCTGGGGGCTATAATCAGGCCATTTGTGGAAAAAAGATACGCAAAATGGTTAGAAATATACGATCCGCAAATACGTTAAATACAAGTAAGGAGACATAAATGGCAACAAAACAAGAAGTGGCAGACTACATCAACGCTAACGCAGAGACTATATTGACTACGGAAGAGATAGCAAAGATTGATCAAAAGATGAATCCGGAAGTAGCCGCCATATTGATAAAACTGTTAGGAGATGTGAGTTTCTTGGTGGACGTTAGAGATAACGCTTCCAACAACGATTAAAGATGGCATATAAACTCAACAACACCTTTGGAACTTTGCTGGTTACTCTGGCAGACGGCACAATCGATGTGGCGACTACAGACCTTACGCTCATTGGCAAAGGTTATGCAGGTTTCGGCGAAAAGTTGAACGAGAACCTTATTAAACTTTTAGAAAATTTCAACAACACATCTGCACCGTCAAACAAACAGCAAGGGCAGTTGTGGTATGACAAAACAAACAATCAGATTAACGTGTACACAGGTTCTAAATGGAAACCTGTGGGATCAACAAACAACTCTGCTACAGCACCAAGTAACGCTGTGCAAGGAGACATGTGGTTTGACACAACGAACACACAGTTGTACGTTTACACAGGCACTGCATGGACATTGATCGGACCGACCACAGTTGCAGGATCAGGTGTCACGCAAGTTATCACAGAATCACCAGAAGACAACACCGGAGTCAAGCGATCCATATTGAAACTAGTGACCAATGACGCGGTTGTGGGTGTGGTTTCGAATCAGGCATTCACTCCTAGTTCAACAGAATCGGTGGGAGCCGCATTGGTTGCCGCTGGTTTCACAACAGTGGCACAAGGTATACAACTTTCTACGTCTGTGTCTTCGGCCAAATTTCGAGGTACAGCAACTGATTCAGACACTCTTGGAGGAGTAGCGGCCGCTAACTTCTTGAGATCAAACACCAATGACACAACAACAGGATCATTGGGAATTATAAATGACACAGGATTAACAATCGGTGCTGGATCAGACGTCACAATGAGTCTTAGCAGTGATAATTTTACGATTGCAAACACAACGCAAGACAAAGACATCATATTCACAGTAAATGATGGCGGAACTACAAGAGAGGCACTGAGAATCACAGGAACATCGGGTAGAATCGAACATCTTCGTGTTGGTGATTTGACCGTCGATGGTACACAAACAATAATCAACACTTCAACGCTTTCCGTAGAAGACAATATCATAGAATTGAATAGGAATATATCATCGGCCGCTGGCATGCCAAATTACACAGGTCTTAAAGTCAACAGAGGTGAGACATCAAGTGCAACGGAACAGAACCTTTACTGGATATGGGATGAAACATTCGCAGATGACGGAACGACAATTCACGGAAATGCAGGTGGTGCCTGGACAGCATTCAAGGCCTCACAGACTGATACTGAGTTGGAAGCACCAACACTGGTTGATGTGCGGGCAAACATAGTACACGCTACATCGACAGCGGCACAATACGCTGATCTGGCTGAACGATACGAATCTGATTGCCCACTTGAAGTTGGAGATGTTGTCAAATTAGGTGGTACTGCTGAAATTACCAAAGAGAATCAGGAACTTTCAGACGATGTCTTTGGTGTAATATCCGATTCACCAGCGTTTTTGATGAACGCAAACATAGGAAACAACGATTCGCACCCTATGGTAGCACTAAAAGGACGGGTACTGGTGAAACTGAAAGGTTGCGGAAAACCAGGAGACCGTGTAGTATCAGCGGGTAAAGGAGAGGCCAGAGTGGCACAAATAGACGAATGCACCAGTTTTAACACCATTGGCCGCCTAATTAAACATAAATATAATGAACAAACGGCACTTACAGAGTGCGTGATAGGAGTGAAATAATTTTATGGGATACGTAGCAGGTGAAAAAATTTTAGATGACGAATACAACACATTTGTCAACAGCAGTTCTGATCCATATGGATACAATCATTTCGCTGGCACAGGCTCAGGCGTATATGGACTAGGCGAAACACACATTCCAACAGTAGAAGTTGGCGCGGCAATTAAAGCGGCTAACTGGAATACTTTCTTTTCAGGACTGGACACTATTGCATCTCACACAGGAGACACTTTGTCAGCAAGGGGACAGGTATCTGCAGGAGATCCGATCAAGATCAAGGCGGCAGTTGCGGCAGACCTTGCCACATTAGCGGCATCGGTTGCAGGCGGTTGTGTAAACACCACAGCAACCACAACATCTGCATCGCTACAGGCACCGGCATCAAGTGCGAACTGGTACGGATCATTCACAACTGAAGTGTCTGCAACTTTCTCAAGTGCGGCAAACATGAGATTTTTCTTCAATGCGGGAGGCAGAATCAGGATCGATCCTGTGAGAACCGGTAGCGGGGGTACGGACGGTGTTTCGGGTAAAGACACAGCATGGGACAGCATACACACTGCTGTTGGAAACTTTGATATTAGGGCAACAGATTGTCTAAGATCTGGTTCAGGTGAAACGCAAGACTCCTTTGCGAACACAACTGGATTCCATGATCTTACAACATCATATCAAACACTATTACAGATTTCGGATGCAAACTATCCATACACGGCCAACAACATCAAGTTTGAGGCCAAATTGGATGCCTCACCAGGTTCTTCAGTAACAATTACCGTTAAGATCACCGAAACGGACGGATCTGCTGACTTTACATTCAGTGACGCGAGTGCAGACAACACAGCATACAGGAACGGAGTACACGAGCACAGGCTTATTTCCCTGGATGTTGACTCTACTCACCTTGCTAATTCGTACGCTCCAAGCTCAACTGCGATTGTAAGTAATACTACTGCATAATATTTTTTCAGGTTGAAATCATTCCATAATTACAATATAATTGTGATATGGACTTACAGACATTAAAAGATACCTCTGACAGATCATACAGAATAGCAGTCAACAAAAAGAATGCATTAGAGAAAGCAAAGTCATCGATGCTTTTGGCCTATTCCGGACACCTGTTCGAGGCCAATGCACAAACAATCAATCTTGTACAGGTGCTTAAAGACAAGTTTCAAAACTTTATAGTTTTGGACAGTAACGACAATCCAATGAAGGTTGAAGAGCCAGATGATTTTTTGGATAAACTCATAGGAAAACAACAGGAAGCCTTGAACAGATATCATCAGTCTTACAAAGAAGCAATAAAAAAGGGTTAGTCAATATGACAGGTGTATTGTTATATTGCTTCAACACCGACACCTACCGCTATGACAAAATTGCGGCCAAGACAGTGCCTTTGTTGAAGAAGTATCTCAGACTACCAATAACAATCGTTACCAACATAGACACGTTCAAGTGTATGCCACCCCTAGGATTTATAGACTACAAACTGATAGAAAATGAAACAGGCAATCAGATAAACAGGAAACCATGGCACAACTTAGACAGGTACAGGGCCTACGAACTTTCACCATATGAAAAAACAATTTTGCTTGACATAGATTACTTTTGCTTTTCGGAATACCTGTTGACATTGGCAAACACAGATCAAGACTTCATGGTACACGACAAGGTTCATGATATTACTGGTAATGATAGTTACAGGTTTAGTAGGAATTCCATGATCCCGATGGTGTGGGCCACAGCAATCATATTCAAAAAATCGCAGAGAGCGAAAGCAATTTTTGATATGGTGAAGTACGTAAAGCAACGGTATAATTATTTCTGTGAGCTCTATAGAATAGATTTCAAGAACTTTAGGAATGATTATGCGTTCGCAATCGCTCTCCACCAACTTGGTGGTTTCCGAGGATATGAGACCATCCCAACCAACCTGCCAACACTTCCAGGAAATGCTGTTGTTACAGAAATATCAGAAAGCCACATCAAATGGAATTACGAAGGTCGTGTTGGACAAATTGAAAACAACGATGTGCATGTTATTGACAAAGGGGTAGCCTATGTCTAAGGGTTTTTTATGGTTCTGCCAAAATAACGACAAGACAGATTACGTTGAACTGTCACTGTCACTGGCAAAGTCGATCAAAAGATACAACAAATATAACAAGGTGTGTGTGATAACAGACTCAAAGACCAAAATCAATTCGCCTTTGATAGATGAAGTGCAAATACTAGGGCATGACGAAAGCGAAAATGATGATATTAAGTGGGCAAACGAATACAAGGCATTCACAATGTCACCTTTCAAACACACCATCAAACTTGCCGCGGACATGCTGTGGACAGCCAACACTGATTGGTGGTGGAACTACCTGTGCAGGCATGAATTGGTGTTTTCGGTGGACTGTTACAATTACCAAGATAAGTTGGTCAGGGATAGAACATATAGGCCACACCATGACAGGAACCAACTGCCAAACTTGTATAGTGATCTGACCTATTTCAGGCACTGTTCTTCTTCTCGGGTGTTTGGTCACGTCTGTAAATATTTGACAAAAAACTGGAAAACAGTACGTGAACAGATGCTGATAGGATGTCATGATAGATATCCAAGCACCGACATGGTGTATGCATTGGCATACAGGATAATGGATCCAGTGAAGCGGAAGTTGATAAACTATCCATGGTTTAAAATGATACACAACAAGAAAGCAGTTAACAAACTGGATAGACACATAGACCAAAATTCCTATCTGCTCCCAACTTTGGCCGAAAATAAGTTGTTTTTAGGCGGATACGCTGTGACAAGACCATGGCACTATGTGGACAAACACACAATAAAGGACATCTATGCCAGGATTTTTTGAGTCAATCGCAAAATTGCCAGAACATAAAAAGTCACTACCCGAAGTGACCATAGACGGTAAGCAGTACCAGGTGTCGACAAAACTTTTCAATGAAATCAGGAACAACGGTGAGGCAGAGTACCATATTGTAAAAGGTGAAATTTGTAGGAGACCACAGCAACAGGCCAGGTCAAAATACTCCATGTTGGAAAAAGGAGACAAAGGTCTTGGACTGTTGCAGGGAAATATGTTTTGGCCAACAGATGTGGTAGATGGGGGTTACACATGGACAAGGTAAAAGTTGCAGATCTAGATTTCGTGTACATCAGTTTCAAGGAGCCTAATAAGGAAGAGAATTGGGCGGACCTCAGGAACAAGGTGCCATGGGCCAAGCGTGTTGATGGAGTTGTTGGTTTCGACAACGCACACAAGGCCGCGGCCGAGGTAGCAGACACGGACTTTTTCATATCTGTTGACGGTGACAACATATTACACGAACAGTTTTTATTGGAGACTTTGGATTTTACACTTACCGACAGAAACGCAGTACACAGGTGGCGGGCACTGAACAACATAAATGGATTGGTATACGGAAACGGTGGACTTGTAGGTTGGTCTAAGAAGACATGCCTCAATATGCGGACACACGAAAACGCAGACAGTGATGAGAACCAGATTGATTTCTGCTGGGGCGTACCACACGAGAACCTGCACAACTGCTATTCCACCACAGTAATAAATGCTGACCCAAGACAGGCGTTCGTGGCAGGATACAGGGAAGGTGTAAAGATGAGCACTACGAAGGGCAGGCCTTTGCAACCAGACAACTTTGCCAAGCAGATATGGCCACCCAACCTGAGGACACTCACCACGTGGATGTCCGTTGGTGCAGATGTGGAGAACGGCAAGTACGCCATGATGGGTGCCAGGTTAGGCATGTACAACACTGTGCTGGACGGACTGGATCACCTAGGCGTTAGGGATTTAGACAACATGGAAAATGTTTATAACAAATTTTTTGAGGAAAACGACATAGACCAGGCGCTCCGACTGTATGGAGAGAGCCTGAGGCAAAGAATGGATGTGCCGCTCGCAGATTTCACAGCGGAAGACAGCAAGTTCTTTAAGTTCGCAATGAATCCTCACAAAAACAAGGGAGTGCAAGATCGTGAGTACAAGTAAGTACAGCAGTGATGCAATGGCGGCACAGAAGAAACTTGAGCAGGTTTCACCCACGATGTGCCTGGCCAAGTGGAACCAGACGTCACTGCACCTACCCACTGGACTTACCAACAGTTGCTACCATCCGCCACTGCACGAGATAGATGCGGATCAATTGAAGGACAATCCAGCGGCACTGCACAACACCCAGGAGAAAATGCGACAGCGTGAACAGATGCTGTCCGGCGAAAAACCAGATGGTTGCAGTTATTGTTGGAACATAGAGAAGACCGGTGAGATGTCTGACAGGCACTACCGTTCGGGTGAACCATGGGCAATCCAGGACTTCGACAAGATCAAAGACAATCCTATAGACGAAAGGCACACGCCCAGGTACGTTGAGGTCAACTTCAACAACGCCTGCAACTTCAGGTGTAGTTATTGTTCGCCACAGTTCTCGACAACGTGGGCCAAGGAGGTGGAAACCTACGGCGAGTACCCGACGACACCTCCACACAACGCTCCCGAGCATTTTCAGGGTCGCAGAAGGCCGATACCCAACCGTGAGGAGAACCCATACGTGACCGCGTTCTGGAAGTGGTGGCCAACGCTGTACAAGAACCTCAAGCACTTCAGGATGACCGGAGGTGAGCCCATGATGGACAAGAACACTTATCGTGTGCTACAATACGTAATGGATCACCCCAAACAGGACCTACACCTCAACGTTACCAGCAACATGTGTCCGGCCGACAAGAAATTGAAAGAGAAATACTTCAACATGGCACAGAACATCTGCATGGAGGAGAAGGTGGAACACATGATGCAGTTCGTGTCCGTGGATGCATATGGCAAACGGGCAGAGTACATACGTGACGGACTAGATTTCAACTACATGATGGACAACGTGGAGGAGTTCCTTGACAGGATACCTGTGCGTAATTCCATCACATTCATATGCACCTACAACAACCTCAGTATCACCAGCATGGACCGACTGCTGGAGAAGATAATGGAACTGCGTAAACGTTACTCAAAGACCTACCAGAGGGTATGGTTTGACGTGCCACTGTTGAGACAGCCCGCATGGCAACAGATCACCATCCTGCCAGAGTCATATCAGGCCATCCATGAGGCCAACATAGAGTACATGAAGGCCAACTCCGGAGAGGAAAAGGGCCTGCACATATTCAAAGACTTCGAGATACAGAAGATGCAAAGGAATCTCGCTTTCTGGCGCGACAACGCGGACACAAGTACGCAAAACAAGAAAAACTTTTACGCATTTTTTAACGAACATGACAGAAGACGTCTGACACGGTTCTTGAACACATTTCCTGAGATGGAGGAGTTCTGGGAGGAGTGCAAGAACTCATGAATGATCTAGAATACAAACGCCAGGTACTGGACACGAAATCCGCAAGTTTCTGTGGAGCCAAGTGGTACAATGCAACGATATGGCTGGGATCAGGAATGACAACAAGTTGTCACCATCCGTTACCGCACAAGATAGATTTGCAGGCTATAAAAGACAATCCAAGTGCTATACACAACACAAAAGAAAAAAAAGAACAGCGCAGGCAGATGCAGAACGGAGAAAGACCAGCAGGGTGTGAGTACTGCTGGAAAATTGAAGACATAGGTCGTGATGCAATCAGTGATAGGGTGTACAAATCCAGGATTTTCGATGATGAACACCTTAAAGAAGCATTCGACTCTGGCCACGATGTAGACTGTAACCTGAAAACACTGGAGATCGCCTTCGATAGGACGTGTCAGTTTGCTTGTACATACTGCAATCCAGCGTTCAGTTCTACTTGGGCCAACAATATAAAACAGCATGGACCGTACGCAGGACTTACATCAGATGGAAGGAATCACTACACCCACAGCCATGAATCGGCAGAACCATACAAGAAGGATGAACACAATCCCTATGTTGAGGCGTTCTATAAATGGTGGGAGACTGACTTGCATAAAAGTTTGGACGAATTAAGGATCACAGGTGGTGAGCCCATGATGTCACCGAATTTATGGAGACTGCTGGATTGGATTGAAACACAGGGTGACAGGATGAATCCAAAAATGCGTATTGCAATAAACTCCAATCTGGGAGCAAAGCAAAGCATCATCGATAGATTTAAAACAAAATTAAAAAATTTTAAAAATTTTCACTTGTACACTAGTTGTGAAGCAATATTTGGTCAGGCCGAATACATAAGAGACGGATTAGATTATGGTGATTGGCATAGTCAAGTTCTACACATGATGGTAGACAAGGTGCCGTCTGAAATACACAACATGGCCACAATAAACGCATTGTGTTTGGAATCACTTCCGGAGTTTTTAGAGAAACTTGTATGGTTCAAAGGTGCAGGTAAAGTCTATGGACCAACAATGAATTTCACTTTGAACATTTTGAGATTTCCTAGTTTTCAATCGCCTCTTGTACTACCAGACGACCTAAGGAATAAATTTAAAGGAGACCTCCAAAAGTTCTTAACTACTAATGAGAAATGGTTAGAGGGCATGGAAGTGAATCAAACGCAAAGACTTATCGATTATTTGGATGTTGTGAAAACACCCCACGCAGGTGCGGCCGCACAGGAAAAATTACAGAAAGATTTTAAAACTTTCTACAGCCAATATGATAATAGAACAGGAAAAGATTTTGAAAAAACTTTCCCAATTATAGGAGAATGGTACCGTGGCATATGAGTATGGGGCAAAGGAGCCCGTAAAACTTAAAATAGACGACATGACTGCAAAAGAAAAGGAGTTACTTTTAGAAAGTGACACATTCTGTATGTTGCCATGGATGCACATTCATGCATACCCGGACGGAAGAGCCTATCCATGCTGTTTTGCTTTCGATCCTTATCCTGTAGGAAATCTTAACGAACAGAGTCTTTCGGAAGTCTTCAATGGAGAAAAAATGAAAGAAATGCGTGTAAGAATGTTGAACAATAAGAAATCGCGTGAATGCCTCAAATGTTATGACCAAGAAAAGTCTGGATTTTTCAGTTTGCGATTGAGTTCAAACAAACACTTTGGTCACAATATTCCTTTAGTAAACAACACACAGCCTGACGGCACAGCGGATTTCGTAATGAAGTATTGGGACATACGTTTCTCAAACATATGTAACATGGCCTGCAGGAGTTGTGGAACATGGTTCAGTTCCAATTGGTACGAGGACCATAAAAAACTTACAGGCAGTCCACCTCCCCACGCAAAAATAATGAGGGTAGGAAGACACACCGACGATCTTTGGGAGCAGATGTTGGAACAGTTTGAACACACAGAGCAGTTTTACTTTGCGGGTGGTGAACCAATAATGATGGAAGAGCACTATCGCATACTTAAGGAGTTAGACAAAAGAAAAATGTATCACGTTAGGTTGATATACAACACAAATTTCAGCAGGACCAAATTCAAAGATATAGATGTGTTCGAGTTATGGAACAAGTTTGATTCGGTAAGCATAGGAGCCAGTCTAGATGCGGAAGGACCACGTGCAGAACTGATGCGTAAAGGCACGGTGTGGAAAGAAATAGTTGACAACAGGAAAAGAATGATGGAAATATGTCCACAGGTGGATTTTTATATCAGTTCGACAGTCGGATTAATAAACAGCCTACACGTAACAGATTTCCATAAGAGTTGGGTAGATCAGGGACTAATAAAACCACAGGATTTCAATTTCAATCTTTTACAACACCCCACGTGGCAGAGAATGGATTTGCTACCAGCGGAGTACAAACAAGCGGTGAAGGAGAAATATGAATCGCACATGAAATGGTTGCAAGGTCAGGATCATCTTACCAGGGCAACCAAAGGATATCAGTCTGCAATAGAATGGATGATGGCCACAGACAATCAAAAACATCTAGATAATTTTTTTTCGCAGACAAGAAAGTATGATTCTATACGAAACGAAAACACACTAGATGTGTTTCCCGAATGGAAGGAACTATTTGAAAAATATGAAAAATAGATTTCCGACTGCAGAAGAACGTTGGCCAAGGCAGGGAATAGTTGTCACTTCAAATAAAAGGATAAAACCAAGTGAAGGTAACAAGACATTTTGTATGGCGCCGTGGACGCACACCTACATATCACCACAGATGGAGAGAAGGTTGTGTTGTGCCTCGAGAGAAGAATCTAAAAATTTCAAACAGTACATAGATACCACTTCTGAACTTAAAAAAAACGGAGAGAACAGAAAAATAAACTTGCAAACTCTGGATGAACACTGGAATTCGGAGTACATGAAAAGTATAAGATTAAAACTCTTGGCCGGAAAAGAAATACCACAATGCGCCACTTGTAACCACAAACTGCTTAACTCTCAAGTTTATAGACAGCATTTTAACAGGTTCTACGCTGGCCAAATAGACGAAGCGTTTGAATCAACAGATGATACAGGTGCCACCACTATGAAAGTTACAAGTTGGGACTACAGGTTTTCTAATTTATGTAATTTTTCATGTAGAATGTGCGGTGATATGCTTTCAAGCAGTTGGGAGGCAGAGAACAGAAAGCATGGGAGAGCAGACAGGTACGAAACAAAAGATATATGGGGTAGGAAAGACATCAAAGAACAATTACAGAAATTCCATGATCAACACGTTGTCAAAGAATTTATGGAAGCAGTTGAGAACAAAACAATTAAAGAATTTTACTGGTGTGGCGGTGAACCTTTGATGTGGAAAATACACTGGACAGCCATGCAACGTGTAATAGAACTTGGATATGCTGACAGTGTGTTTGCAAGGTATAATTCGAACATGAGCAGAATAGAATTCTTTGGGAAAAATTTGTTCGATGACGTGCTATCAAAATTCAAAGATTGGCAAATAAATGCCAGCATCGACGGCACCGGCGAGATAGGAGAATATATTAGAACAGGACTCAAGTATGACGAGTGGTTGGAAAATATGAGGTATGCTAGAAAATTTATGAAACATCCTAGACAACTGCAACTAGACCTGACTGTAACCATGCCAGGCCTTTTTGATCTGGAAAACATGCATGAACTACAAAAAGATTTACAGGTACCGTTGCTGTGCAAAAAAGTTTTTACATTCAGTCCAGAAATTTTTATGAGCCCTTTATGGTTGCCGAGAAAGTTATTAAACCTTGTACTTGATAAGTTGATACACAAATACAAGGATGAAAAAAAGAGTGTTTTCAACATGGCATTCCTCGAAGGCCTACATGACATCAAGAGCCATGCCACTAACGATGAAAGATACGACAGGGAAACCTGCGAAAAGGGTTGGAGGCACGGTAAAAATGAATGTGAAAGATTGGATAGTATACGTGGAACCGACATCAAAAAAATATTAGCAAAGGAACCGGAAATCTTAGAATGGTGGAAAAGTATATAAAATCCAATGTGTGTCCTTTGCCTTGGACACATCTCGAAGTCGATGTAAATGGCGGCGCATCTCCATGCTGTTTGTACAAGGGCAATGTCCCCGATGTAAAAGTCTACAAACAGAGCCTTAAATCTATACAGCACTCTAATTTCATGGAAACACTGCGAGGCCAATTCCGTGACGGAGCACGTCCTGAAGGTTGCCAAAGTTGCTGGCAGGAAGAAAATGCAGGAAAAACTTCAAAGAGACAAAATTCAATTTACAAAATGAAGAAAAGTTTAACGGACTGGACACCTAACAGCGAGCCAACGCTGAAATTTATAGACTTTAAGTTAGGTAACGTGTGTAACCTCAAGTGTAGAATCTGTGGATCATGGAGTTCTTCAAAATGGGCTCAAGAGGAACTTGATTATGGGGAAAATCCAGTTGCCAGGAAGAATCTGCGTGAGGGCGGTTGGCCAAAACGTAATCCACAGTTTTTTGACGAGTTGCAGGAAGATCTCAAGCACGTAGAGTATTTCGAGTTCACTGGTGGTGAACCATTCATGATCAAGGATCACTTCAAGATATTGATGCACTGTGTGGAGAAGGGATATGCCAAGAACATAGACATTCATTACAACACAAACGGCACGCAACTCCCACCACAGGAAATATTTGACCTATGGAGTTATTTCAAACATGTCGAAATTGCTTTCAGTATAGACGATGTTGGAGAGCCCTTCGAGTATCAAAGACATCCTGCCAACTGGAGAGAAGTTAATGCCAACCTAGTAAAATTTAAAGAACAGCAGACTCCTAACATGGACTTCCAGATATGTTCTACTGTGTCAATATTTAATATCTTTAATCTTGCAAAGATATCTCTATGGGTGGCTCAGTACCAGCCAAAATTTTTCTATGTGAACACATGCTTTGATCCAGATTATTTCAATGTGCAAACATTACCTAAGCAAGTTAAGAACATAGTAAACAGTAGGTACAACATGTTGACTGATTTTCAGCCAACACTGCGTTTTATGAATTCTCAGGACAGAGACACACCGGACATCAGGGAAAGACGTAAGTCTCGTATACTGCAAACAGATCAGTACAGGAAAGAAAATTTTGGAGAAGTTTTTCCGCTTTTAAATAAAGTTTTACAAATATATGACTAAAAGATTTATAGCAGGAGGTTGCAGTTTCACTTGGGGGCATGAACTCAGTGATGACACACCCGGCTTGCCATCACAAAAGACGTGGAGCAGTCACTTACATAAAATTAGAGACAGTGGCAGTACGTTTATTAACACAGCCAGGGGAGGATTAGGAAATTGTGGAATAGCACGTAGGGTGTTTCATGAAATTTCAAAGGATGAAGTTGATTGTGTGGTGGTGATGTGGAGTTTCCTTTCAAGATACGACTGGGCAATGAAGCGCCATGGTTCGCTTGAATCAGCAAGATGGGCCAGCCTGTCGCCTTGGGATACGGAAAAAGATCAAGGAAGGGTATTTGAAAAATTGCAAAATGATGACTACCAAATGCAACTTTGGAATGAAAGGAGGGAGATAGCCAAACACAATGGCACCGGTCCCTTCGCAGAAGCAATATACAAGTACGCGGCCAACATGTACCATGAAGCCTATCTCAGTTGGAAGAGCATAATATGGTTGCAGAACATTTTGGAGAAGAAAAACATTCCATACATGTTTACTCTTGCTGACAACAGCCTGTTCTATGATTACGAAGCACACATGAAGAACATAGATTCTCTCATGACAGGTCTACATGACGAGATAGATCTTACCAAATGGTTTTCATTTGGAGAGCGTATGATGGGATTCAACCAATGGGCCAGTCTAAATCATTATGAATATGCCACAACACATCCGCTTGACAAGGCACACGAGGATGCCGTACAATTAATGTTACCAACTTTTAACAAACTGATAGGAGGAAAATAATGTTCACTTGGATAAAAAATCTTATTAACAAGATCAAGCAAGAGATCAAGTACAGGAAAAGATTGAAAGAACTAAAAAAGAAAGACCCATTCATATACAAATAAGAAATGGAAATACTCAATAGAGAAAAACTGAAAGAAGTTTTGGAACGATGGAAGGAACATCCATCCGTTACTGGACTCTTGGAGAAATTTTCACAGTTACAATCATACACAAATAAAAATTACAAAAGTTTAGAAGCATACACCAAGCAGAAAATCAAAGAAGCCAAGTATGAACTTGTTGAATTGCCTTACATAGACGTCAAGGAAGATCCTGTGCGTCCTGAACTTGACTTACAATTCAGACAATCATACGGAAGGAAGATTTACGGCTTGAAGGACGATGTTGGTGAGATAGCCGCGATAATGTGTTTCGCGTTCACAAATGACGTGCCAAGGACAGTGGAAGAGATGGAAGAGATGAGTTATGATGCCGCACTGCAATCTATACACAGGGCAGGTGTGCAAGGTTCGATGGCGATAGCATACACGGTATGGGCCAAGAAAAAGGGAGGCGGACGTGCCATTGTCAACGAAGTGTACAAGATGGTCAAGAAGTCAAACCACCTCAATAGGTTGATCACGCTTTCGCCCTTGACGGATATGGCCAGGAACTTCCATATAAAAAATGGAGCAAAGGAGTTACAAGTAAATGATAAGACACAAAACTTTGAATACGATATAACTCTTGAAGATTGGGAAACAGCACTTGTAAAAGCAAAAGGATTCTTGAAAGTAAAATGAAGATATTAATTATGGGACTTCCAGGATCAGGCAAAACAACATTGGCGAAATTACTTGCACCGATGTTCAATGCAGTATGGATTAACGCAGATGTAGTGAGAAAAGAAGCAGATGATTGGGACTTCTCGGAAGAGGGTAGAAAGAGACAATCACTACGCATGTGGACTCTTGCTGAAGAGGCCGTTGACAGGAATAGAAATGTTGTGGCCGATTTTGTGTGCCCAACTGAAGAAACAAGGAAACAGTTCAAAGCAGATTACACAGTTTGGATGGACACAATAAAGGAAGGAAGGTTTGAGGACACAAACAAGATGTTTCAAAAACCCTCGACTTATGATTTTAGAGTAACACATCAAGAAGCCAACATGTGGGCATATCTAATCAAGCAAGACATACAAGACAAACACGGAAATATGGGTCCTCACAGATGAGAATACTAGGAATAAACTGCATGAATCATGATGCCGCCATGGCCGTTGTAGATTACAGCGGAGGCATAGGAAAAATATTATGGGCCGCACACGCAGAGAGATATTCTAAAGTCAAGAATGATCATTACCTCAATCAGATGATAGTGGACGAGGCAATGACACATGGTCCATTCGATAAGGTCGTTTACTATGAAAAACCTTTGCTCAAGAAGGCGAGACAGTTCTACGCAGGACAATATGGACTGGCAATGAGTTACACAGAGATGCCACAATGGCACCTTGACCACTTTGGCATAAAGATAGATGAGTACGTGAAGCATCACGACTCACACGCCGCGGCCGGTTACTTCACTTCACCATTCAAGGACGAAGGTGCAACAATACTCACAGTAGATGCTATTGGTGAGTGGGACACTGTGTCCATATCGACTGCTGAAAAAATTTGGATTGAACGTAAAGAAACAATTCAGTATCCACACAGCATTGGAATACTCTACAGTGCATTCACACATCGTTGTGGTCTAAAACCTGCTGAAGAGGAATACATCCTTATGGGCATGGCGGCATACGGACAACCAAAGTACAAACAGAAGATATATGATGAATTCGTAGAACAATCACCCTTCAAACTGAAACAGAATCTACACAGGGGTCTCAGTGATTGGGAACCTAACGCAGACGTAATGGACATAGCGGCCAGCATACAGGCAGTGACGGAAGAACTGCTGGCAGACCTATGGACCAGGGCATCCAAGTATGGCAGTAGGAACTTGGTGTATGCAGGTGGTGTGGCACTTAATTGTGCCGCTAACAGGGTGCTGGCAAACATGGGAATGTTTGACAACATATGGATAATTCCAAATCCCGGAGACGCAGGATCCAGCCTAGGCTGTATTGCCGCTCATGAGAAAAGACATCTTGATTGGCAACACCCATTCCTGGGACACAACATAGAAGGTGAGTATCCGGTTGATGCGCTGATAAAAGAATTAAAGGAAAACAAAATGGTGGGAGTTGCAAGTGGTAGGGCGGAGTTTGGTCCTAGGGCACTTGGTAATAGATCACTGTTGGCTGACCCGCGGGGTGAGGACATCAAGGATCTGGTAAACAGTATAAAGAAAAGACAGAAGTTTAGACCGTTCGCTCCTGCCATATTGGAAGAGGATGTAAACGACTATTTTGAGCTACCTAAAGCAGTCAAAAACACCCCTTATATGCAATTTACAGCGGCGTGTACGCATGGTAAAGAGTTTCCTGCTATAATACACCACGATCACACTTCTAGGGTACAAACGGTGCGAAAAACGGATAATCCAGGGTTCCACGCACTGCTCACGGAATGGAAACGACAGACGGGTTGCCCCATACTTCTCAACACCAGTTTGAACATAAAAGGACAACCAATTGTAAATGATAGACAAGATGGTAAAGCATTTACCAACAAATACGGTGTAAAGGTATTGGGATGAAATATTTGATAATGTTCGTGTTGTTAGCAGGTTGCGGAATAAAACCCAGTGCGAGTTGTGACGTGGATCTAAACAAGGAAACAATGAAGGAAATCAAAGACAGTTGTGTGGAGAATCCACAACTAGGAATAAAGAAGGAGTTTTGATGAAATATTTGATCACGGGCGGACTGGGATTTATAGGAAGCAAGATAATAGAGAAACTTTCAAACGAAGGACACAGCATTCAGTGTATTGATAACAAAGACACTTACGATATTATAACCAAAGAAAATCTTGACGCACTTATAGAATGGAGAACACGTAATTGGAAAAAAGACAAAGTGCATATCATCGACGGAGACATATTAGATAGGATGGTGTGTCTGAAGGCCTTCAAATATAATCCTGACATTGTCATACATCTAGCAACATATCCTAGAGCAAAAATAGTTGATCAAGATCCAATCAATGGAATACCAAAAGTGATTGGCACAACAACTAATCTGTTGTGGCACGCAACACAATTCAACACAAAAAAATTTGTGTACGTCAGCAGTAGCATGGTGTATGGAGATTTTGTCGACGGAACAAGGGAAGAGTCAAATACTAAACCTACAAACATATACGGAGAAGCAAAACTTACTGGAGAGAGACTTACAAAATTATTTGCAAAACGTGATGGGTTGAATTACATAATCGTGCGTCCAAGTGGTGTTTATGGTCCTGGAGATCTTCCAGACAGAGTAGTTTCTAAGTTTTTTGCAAAGGCCATGAACAATGAAACAATCACTTTACACAATGGTGAGAACAAAGTTGATTTCACTTACAGAGATGATGCGGCCGATGGAATAATTAGAGCGGCAAATTCTGATGTGGCAAACACCAGTTTTAATATTACAGCCGGCAATGCATCAAGCCTGAGAACACTAGCGGAAACAATTATTGATATAACCGGTAGTGAATCAGACATCAACGACATTGGAATGCAAAGCCTTTACCCTATGAGGGGAACACTGGACATATCACGTGCAAAAGATCTATTAGAGTACGTTCCACAGGTGTCGTTTAGACAAGGACTTGAAAATTATTATGAATGGTTACAAAATAAAATTTAATGGTGTTGACAGGCTGTATGACGATTACAGTTGGCGTCTTGCAAGAAGAGCCAAAGCGGTATGGGAATCTGGTGATGTGCTACAAGGAAAATTCCTTAAAGAGTTAGAGCAAAAGATTGCAAAAAAATACAAAAGAAAGTATGCAGTTGGAGTAGGCAGTGCTACTGATGGTTTATACTTTGCCATGAGAGCCGTGGGATTGAACAAAGACAACACAATAATCTGTCCAGCATTCAGTTACATTGCCACGTCAGGAGCAATAAAACGCTTGGGTGCAGATATTCATTTCGTTGATACAGACGAAAATGGCAACATTGGTGATTGGCAAGGTCAAGGATTACCAGACGCGGTGTTGTATGTAAACATGTTCGGAAACCCTGCAAACTATCAAAGGCTGAGGAAATATTGTGATACACACCGGATACCTCTCATAGAAGACGCCGCACAGTCACAGGGCGCCATGTACGGAAAGATACCATCAGGTGCATTGGGAGATGTCAGCGTGTTTAGTTTTGATCCTATGAAGAACATGCCTAGTTTTGGTGGTGGTGGTATGGTGCTTACCGACAGCAAGGAAATACGCGATAATGTTTTGTCCTTACGAAGACATGGTGTTAGTGGCAAACACACCTATGGTTACAACAGTCTTATATCCGAAGATCATGCTTGTCAACTATTATTGCTATTACAAAAATTTGATAGGTTACAAAGTTCTAGAGCAAAGTTGTGTAAGAGATATCATAAAAATCTTACAGAAGTACAAATAGTGTGTGCAGGACCAAACACCGAATCCAGCAATCACAAATTGGTTATTCTAACTGACAGGAGAGATGAATTAAAAAATTTCTTGGAAACAAAAGGTATAGAAACAAAAGTACATTACCCAAAAATATTGGACACAAAAAATGTAGGCATGTATCCAAATGCAGAAAAACTTTGTGCAAAGGCAATCAGCCTTCCAATTTATCCACATCTGACAACAAGAGAAGTTGACTATGTATGTGAAAAAATAAAGGAGTTTATATATGTTTGATAGCATCCAAGTTAGGTTCAAAGATGTTGAGAACATCGAATCCCCATTTGCGAACACTCGGGTGGTGCCTTTCATAGGAAGTTATTTTGAAATACTTAAAAGTGTCATAAACGATGTCAAGACAGACCATTTCTGGTTCTTCTCAAATTTTGTTGACTTGTCCAAAATGGATCTTGATTACATTCCTGAATTATACGAAGAGAACCAATTGCACGTATGGCACACAGCCGGCTTGAATCAAGAAGGAAATGTGATGTTGGTGCCAACAAATGAATTCAAAAAGCAGTTGAAAGAAATAAATTTCCTACGTGATTTTAATTATATAAATTACCATTATGAACCAACTTTGTGGCAAAGGCCCATTGGCAAACTCGAATTCGATCTGGGAGACCCGTTGGGTGCTTACAAAGGATCTGATAAGTTTTACACATGGTTGATCAACAAGGATTGCCAAACAGCCACGCCCGATTTCTATCCTAGTTTTTGGGAAGACTTAAAAATGTATACCTGGGGAGAAACCAAAGATATTATGTTGTTACCAGGTGGCAAAGACCTAGAACAGTTTTATGAAATAGATAGACACGTGCATTATGACCTTGAGTATGATGTGAAACCAATGGACATTGTGTTTTTGTCCTATGATGAACCAAGTGCAGAAAAATATTGGGAAGTTCTTAAAGACAAATACCCAAGGGCCAAACGCATACAAGGTATCAAAGGAAGGACTAAGGCGTACCATGCCGCGGCACAATTGAGTGAAACAGATTACTTTTTCGCTGTGTTCCCAACAATAGAATTAGAAGACAGTTTTGATTTCAGTTTCCAACCGGACAGGCTAAAGAATCCGTGTCACTATATATTCCATGCTAAAAATCCGGTCACTGGATTGGAGTATGGACACAGGGCAGTGCTTCTTTACAACAAACAACTGTGTTTGGCGACACTTAATCCTGGATTGGATTTCACATTGTCACAACCACACACAGTTGTTCCGATTCTGAGTGGTACTAGCCATTTCAATCAAACACCAGAAATAAGTTGGCGTGTGGCTTTTAGAGAAGTGTTGAAGTTGTGCAAAATGAAACCGACGGTGGAATCACAGTACAGGCTACGGAAATGGTGTCTGTTGGGAAAAGGTAATTACGCAGACTTTGTACAGAAAGGTGCCACAGACGCAGTCACATACTACGAAAAACACAAGGATGATCATGATGCTTTGATGTTGTCGTATGAATTAGATTGGTTAAAAGAAAGATTTAAAACTATTTCTTAAAAGTTTTAGCCATTATCAATGATGTTTTGGACTCCATATCACGTTTCAGTTTAGGTATGTCGAACTTCATGTCCACGCTCTTTATTTTCATGTAATTGTCTTCTATTGTTTTTTTAAGAAACTTTGCGATTGTTTCCTGCTTCTTCGTCTTTAGGTCTTTGGCTATGTCGTAGTGTATTGTGATATTGTTCTTTAAGAGGATGTTAATGTACATCAGGTACTTGACCGGCATGTTTGTAAACTGTAATCCGTCTAAAACTTCCGGCCATTCCTTGACAAAATCTTTTGTCAGTTGTACCCATGTCTTATTCTTTTGCGGCTGTCTTTTTGGCATCCGCTTTTTTAGTAGTCTTCTTTGCTGGTGCTTCAGCAGGTGCGTCAGAATCCTGTGCAAGATCTTTCACTGACACGCCTTTTTCTTTTGAGATCATTTCGTTCAACTTGTTTAATAATATTCGGCCATCGGTTGTATTTCCGTACGTGACCATGATATCTTTGGTTTTGAACTTCTTGATGTAGTTGTCATTGTGTAACATTGCCAACATGTTTGTGCCATCTGGGAATGTTTGTCTGCTGGCGAAAGTGGCAAACTCGTCTGCCTCCTGTCCACCATCTGACTCCACGGCCTTCATCAATGCGTTATGGTAGATGTCTGGTAAGAATTTTGTACCTATCACCAAACAGTTGTTTGGCTCCCCTGGTACTGTTCTATACATGATAACGACCTTCGCTCCACCATCCACAAGTTCTCCAATATGCTTGAAGTGTCTTTTTGGACCAGTTTGACCATCGCCGGTTTGCCCAGTGTTGTCACCCATCGGCATTGCCTGCTCGTTAACGTTCATTAGTGTGTCCATTTTATTTTCCTTCCGCAGTCGCTGGTGCTTCCGCTTTTTTCTCTTCTGGTTTTGGTTCTGGTGCCACTTTGGCCAAGAACGCCTGAAGTTTGTTATATAACACTCCTACACCTGCCATTTCATTTGCCTTGAATGCACCTCTAGTGGATGCCACATCAATAATGGTAGAAAGGTTTTTCAAGTCGCCTATCGATAAAGCAGTCGGATCCGGTTGCGGAGCCTGTTGTCCTGCAGGTGCCTGTTGCGGTTGCGCCGCCGCGGTAGGTTGTGCAGTTGCTTTGGTTGGCTTCTTTAGATTTTTCTTTTTTGTTGCCATTTGTTATTTCCTTTATTAATTGCAATTAATATATAATATACGTATATTATACTAAAATTAATTATGGATTGCAACGGTTAGGTTTGATTTATCTGAGCAACACCACTCAATGCAAACAGAGTAAGATCCCCGGGATTTTCAAATCCTATCACAGTGCAAGACCTAGATTCTCCACCGTCATATTTCACATCTTTGGTAATTGAATATCTGCCTGAGCAGTTCTCGTAGATCCACTTTCTCATCTTCTCCACATCGGCTTCGTGTGCCTTTACCACTGTGTTAACGAAGTGTGGTGGTAATATGTCAAGTTCTCTCTTGAAGAAGTTGTTTGGATTTACTTTCATTAGGCTCCCCACACATCATCGTACATTGGAGGCTCTGTCTTGTCTGCTTTCATTGTGTGTGCTTTACCGTGGAACTGTTTGAATGTGTAGTAGGCCACAAATATTATTGCTATGTGTCCTATGAACCAACTCAACCATATGTCAGTTCTTATGCCCCAAAAATAGATAGTGAATGCTGTACTCCATAGGAAACTTAATGTAACAAGTATCTGAAGTCTCACAGTCTTTGGCAATGCCCGTAGATCATTCTTGCTGTCGTCAAACAGTATCGTAGCGGCATCTATCATCCAGTTGCGTAGGTTCTTTACCTTCTCAAGTTTGCCCGTGTATGGATTTGTGTTTGGAAATAACATCATTACAACATCCAGTTCAAAATTATTAAAATCAAGGCCATAACCAATGACGCTTTTATGACTGCACTAATCATGACAGGTAACTCCATAGTGCTATCAATAGTAATCCAAAACTCATTATGGATATTGATACCTCATTGAAGAACCAATCTTTGAAAGTCTCCCATAGTAACCTAATCATTGTACTGCACCGTCATTCCGAAAGGAGCCTCTATGTCTCTCTCGTATGGATTGTTGATCAAGAATATTGTGTCACAGTAGTGTTCGTCACCCCAACTATCAAAAGGCCAACCATCTGTAAACATCACGAACTTCTTGGGCTCTATGCCGTTGGCCTTCATGTATTTCCAGTTGCACTCAAACTCTGTACCACCTCCTGAACCTAGTTTGTAGTCCAACAACTCGTCTGCGTTGTCGGGCGTGAACACAACAGGGTTGAACACCTCTGTGTCGAAACTCCAAAGATGTATTCTGTAATCTTTGTATTGGTCCATTATGTTTTTAACTTCTGTTAAGAATTCTTTACACTGTTCGTTGCTGATTGATCCAGATGCATCGAGAGCCAAACAGATGTCAATCATCTCATCATTGTTCTGTCCTGGTAGTATGGCAGATGTGTGCCATGATTTTCTGCTGGGTCTCATCCATGTGTAATCACTTTTTATCGTGCTCATTATCTGTTGCTGGAGTATTTCTCTCCAGTCCATCTTAGGCTCTGTGAGATCTTTTACCAGTCTCTGTAAGGCACCAGGTAGATTACTTGCACCTGTGCTCTGTGCCGCACTCACCATTGCTTCTTTCACTTCGTCTCTGATCTTCTTCAGTTCTTCTTTGGTGTACACAGGCTTGCCTTTGCCACCCTTCTTGCCACCTTTCTCGTCTTTTTCTCCCGCACCATCACCTTTACCCCATTCCTGGTGATCGTCCATCAACTCGCCAAGTTTCTCCAACATCTTCTTGCCGTTCTTCTTGGCCTGCTTGTAAAGGTCATCATATATTCTTTCTGATGCCCAATCCTTGTACTTGTCGTCCTGGAAACCTTTGTTCTCGCCTTTCTTGCCCTTGGGCATCTCACCGATGTTTGAATCTTTCAATATCTGGTTCACGGCATAGTCCGCCGCGATGTTCCAAAGTTGCGGATCCCTGTCTCCGATCCTCACCAGCATGTGTTCGAACACATTGTGAAGTACTTCATGACCAAACAAGAACTCTGCTTCTTTTGGTGTGAGTGAATCTATGAATTTAGTGTTGTAGAAGAAGTGTCTGCCATCCGTGCCAGCAGTTGGACACCAGTCGTCTGCGTTCACAAGTTTCAATCTGGTTGCGAGGTTGCCAAAGAACGGATGCTTCAGTAGTAAGGCGATCCTTGCGGTAACCAGTTTGTCTATTATTTTCTGATCGTGATAATCAACCATTATTTAGACTCCATAGCAGTTATGACGTACTTGCCAAACTTCTTATGGAACCTATCAAATGATTTCAACTTGCTAGGATCGAACGGAAGTTTGTAGTTTGTTAAGGCGATCTTCGCACCCATAACCACCAACTCCGTCTCAAAGTTGTCCATCATGTAGTTGAAGAACCTGTCCGCTTGTTCATTCCAAGTCTTGTCTTTCTTCTCGTGTGCCTGTTGTAGTTCATAGCACAAAGAAACTGTTAGGGAGTACATCGCTGATATCTCCTTTGTTTTAAGGTCTCGGACCTTACCGCTCAATATATCAGATGGGTTAGGCAACTGACCGCTAATCTTACGATGATTCATAAACTTAACGGCCAGTCCTTCTCCTACGCAACCTGCTACGAGGTCAGTGAGCGTACTTTCTGGCAGGTCGTCTGATAGAAGTTGGCTTACGAAACTCCATGATCTTGGAGTTGCGAATGATCTAGAACTACCTCTAGGATCAAAATCGTATAAATCTTGTTTTGCGAATGTGCAGTAACCTACGACATCTGCGTGTATGTGTTCATTAGTTGCCCATTGCAACCAGTCCTCGAAGTCCACTCTAAGTTCTACGTGTACGAATCTGTTTGCCAACGGAGCCGGCATTCTGTAAGTGACACCTTTGTCACTGTCTCTGTTACCCGCCGCCACGATCGACACGCCTTCTGGTAGGTGATACTGACCTACTCTTCTGTTTAGGATTAACTGATAAGCCGCCGCCTGTACAGCCGGAGCCGCCGAGTTCAACTCGTCCAAGAAAACAATCGCCTTGGATTTAGGATCTGTTGGCAGTTCTGCCGGACTTGCCCAAACCATGTTGTTTTCTTTTGAATTGTAATAGGGAATACCCTTGATGTCTGTTGGCTCCCATAAAGGAAGTCTAATATCGATCACTTCTCTGCCTTCTGCCTCTGCAATCTGTTTTACGATATCTGACTTACCGATACCTGGTGCACCCCACATCATTATGGGTCTTTGTAATTTGATACAATGTGTTAATGCTGATTTCGCCTCGTTGGGTGAAACTGTTCTGTTTTGCGAACCTACTGCCGCCTCTTTGTTTTTAGCTCTTGCCATTTAGTACACTCCTGTTTAAATGTTTATAATATCATTATAGCAGGATTGTGTTATACGTCAACCTGGTAAATTTGGCTAAAAAAACCGCGGTTTTACTGACTTTTTTGTTCGTCCATCTTGCTCATTGCCCTTGCAAGTCCATATTTTGTGATATCTCCTGCAAAAAGCATCAGTTGTAATGCCATTTTTTCCATGGTCACAATGATTTTTTTCTTGTCAACGTAATAAGGGCAGTCAACGAATTCGTCTAGCCATAGATACGTCTGTGGAGTGAATATCACTTTTGCCGGAAATTTGATGTCGTAGGTCTTTAGATCCAATTTCTCCAACATTTCTAAACCTTGTTTGGTAAGTCTCAATGATCTCGCCTGGTAACTTTCTCGTACATTCTGCCACCATGCGTAGTAATTGTTTTTAATTGTCTCATCATGTATTGGTTGTTCTAATAGTTCCATGAAGGTTCGGGTGTAGGCTGTTTTACGATCCATTGTAAGTTAATTATCTTGAGAATTTTTCGCCGGTTTTTAAAATGTACACGCCAAACTTGTCTGTGTTGTGTTGTGCGTTCAGTTTCTTGGCTAAATTTTCCGCGTGTCCGGGATTAGAAAATGAGACTTTCTTGTATTTTGGTCCTGGATAATTGGCGACCAAACTAGATGACTTGAGGTTGATGGGTTTGCCATCGTAAAACACCGCCCAGATGCCCTCGGCCGCTAGGACCTCGTCCATTTTGAAGGTAGACTTATTGCTGTGTTGCAACAGCACTGTGGGTTTTGGTCTGCTCATAGATTCACTCTTTACTATGTGTATTTACCAAAAAAATAAAGGTTTACTTATAACCGTGTATGATAATATGGAATCGCGGAATGTTGCTGTTATTAACAACTGCGTGATAATTAACCAAATCCAACTCATATGAAGTGCCAGGTTTGAAATCCAGCACACCATGATTCTGTAGATAGAATTTGCAGTCCTTGGGATTGTTTATAGCAATATTAACCGCACCTAACTTGCTGTGATTTTGATCCCTGTGTAAGTTTATGAAACTCTTTGGCAGTAGACACATCACTCTGACACGTTTAAAACTTTTGTAACCCAAGGACTTCAGCCATTTTATTGTTACCGGCATGTTCTCCAATGCTTCAGGAGTCCAATCATGCCCTAAAAAGTCAGGATAGTAACTGTCCTCTTTTGTTCTTTTGTATGACTGTCCATGTATGCAGAATGCTCTCCAACCAATGCCCGAATCTGACCGATGCATTCGTAAGTATTTTTTGATGTCTTGTATTTCGTTGTATATTTCATGTACAGGAACATTCAATTCAATTTTTCTACAAGCAGGGTTGTCTGTTTTTATATTCTGATGTGCGTTTTGTTGTATGAATGATCTTGTGCTTGGAGATAACATTGTGTATGCATTTGAAATGTAGCACTTGGCAAAGTAATATTTAAAATCAAATATGTTTGAAACTAATGCTTTGCCCAAATACACATTGGGCAGTTGTCCAATTAGATCTCCATTGTGTACTTTGACATTTTTTTCTGAATGCCATTTCCAATCTGGATCATACTTGTTTTTGAGCATCTCAAAATTTGCATTTATTTTTTCAATGAACTCGTTCTTGTTGGCAATTAGGTCCTTGTTTGAGTTTTGGGTCTCGTTGAGATTAACGTGGAAATGTGTTATTTTGTTCTCCGTAATGAAGTTGTAAACAAATTCCCCATAATTTTCTCCATTCCAATCTTGTAGTAATGACTTTATAAATGCCACTTGAACTTTACTGATATCGAAGATATTTACATTACCTTTTTGAAACATCCAATGAACACCACCACCGGTCATATGTACATCTGTTTTTAACTTAATCATCTCGTTGTTAAAAATCCACAGTGTGTTTTCTATCATGTTGTAGTAATCATCGAAATTAGCATCATAAGATAAATTGGCATCAATTTTTTCAGCATCACTGGGAATGTCAAAATCGGTCCATTCCTCCACTATCCTGATGTCTTCTTCTGTAGGCGCTCCCCATTTATCAAACGCCTTGTCGGCATATATTTTACTGAATTCTGGTCCGTCTTTTATAACGATCATAATTCTATCCTAACAAATTTAAAACCTGTTAGATCCTGTTTGTTGTTTGTGTGTGCCAACATAGGTGCACTGTGTTCATGTATTGGGGTGTATTCTTGTATGTTATATGCTTTGAACCATGCTTGTTTGTATTGATCAAACCATTTTGAAAAGTCAGGTGTAAACTCGCTAGGAATTATGTCTTTAAAACTTATAAAAAATTTAGCTCTTAACGTAACATGTGGTTTACATAATTCATTGACACGTTTTTGATTGTTTGGTTCTTTGTCTGTGAAGTATGCAAACGGCTTCTTGCCCAGTTCTGTCCAACGAAGGTATATGTTATTTCTTTCTATCCTATCCGCATAGTACGAGTAGCAATCAAACTGTTCGGTTAATAGTCCTTCATTTATGCCCCAACCAACAATTATTTGGGATTCTTCTTTTGAAACATTTTCGTTGTAGTGAATGGAGTGGTGGAATTTGTATAGTATTTCATTGTTTTTGATTCTAGATAGTGTGTCGTGCTGTTCCTCGAAAATTTTGTGCAATTTATTCAGTTTGCTTTGATCCAATGGCTCAATATCCATAGGTTCTAAATTTGCAAATTCACAAAATTCCCTGTAAATATTTTGTATGTCAGAGACATCGATTATATTTGATTCAACCGGATCAACAGGAACTCTCTTCAGATGCTTGATTTTTTTTGCCCATTTCTCAGCAAGTAATGAATCATTCAGTTCATAATCAAGATCGAGCTCTTTATTATCTGAATTGCTTAAAATTAATTTGAAATTATTCTTTAGCACTGAAATTACCACCGTCCATTTCGATGTTAATGGTTTGTGCGTCTTTGGCAGTCTTTAATGCTTCAATGATATCCTCCTGGATTGTGACCATTCTGGTCATCACCTGTGTGAGACTGTCAGCCAGTTGGTCTGCCTCTTTCGCAGGGATCACGATCTGTCTCTCGCCCTTCTGTCGCAGGGTCCTGATCCTGCCTATGAGATCCTCTATGGGTCTAGTTTGTATCTTGGAATTCCTTGACTGCATTATTCAATACCTGTTGCATTTCTAGTTTGGTCTTGATTGGTCCTTTGTATTCGTACCTTGAAAGTGTTATCATCTTTGGACAGTATGCTTTTCTCCAACCTTTTTCGAAACAGATTATGTAATAACCTGCACAGAATTGACTCTTGCTTTTTGGTGTCTTGGTGTAAACCGGCAACTGCTTCTGCACATCAAACATAGGGTTGTAAGGATGCTGACTACAAGGGAAACCATGTACGTCAAAGTTGTCCGCTTCCACATCTCTTTCGGTTGTCTGTACTTTTGATTGATCGAATATGCCAAAGCCGAAGCGTGTGAACAGGCTCTCCTGCGTGTGGAACACTTGCCTCTTGTCCTGTTTGCTGAGGAAAATCCAACCATTGTCCGCTTGTTTCGAAAGGGTGCCTAATTTTTGGCCGTTTTGCTCGACTATCCAAAACTTGCCTTTGACTAGGGTCTTTGCACGTACTGTCATGATACCAACCTCGCATTAAAAGGCTCAACATACAGTTGCGCCTGCTCACTAATCCTATTTAGGTCATACTTGGCACAGAACCTCATGAATCTGATTCCAACTTGGTCTATGCTTTTATTCTCAGACTTTGCCTGTGCAATCGTTTGATCAAGTTCTTCTATGATGGCCTCTGGTTGTGCGTGTAAGTCTACTAAAAGTCTATTTCTCTCATAATCTTCCAACACTCTGTGTTCGTTGCCTTCGTGATCCACCCACTTACTCAACATAAGATTGTTCCAAGTGTATCCTTTTTCCTGTCTATCCGCAAATGCTTCTTGCAATCCTATCTTGTTCTTCGTGCCTTTAGTACGCACTCCTGGGTATGCTGAGAATATGTTGTCACTTGGATCGCCTCTCATTGCCTTTTCGAATATCATCCATTCTGTGTCTGGAGCAGGTTTTGGTGCTTTTAATTTCTTGTCTATTACAGGGTTGCCTTTTGCATCAAACCAACCCTCGTGTGTAAGTGTGACTTCTGAGACGCCGTTATATTGTTTCACATTTTGAGCAACAAGTTGATTTAGATCTTTGTCTGTGCTTATGATCACGTGTTTCTCATCCGGGTGCTTGTCTATCCATCTTGCTATAAGATCATCTGCTTCTGTCCTAGCATTCCTAAGCACAGTTGCATTGGTCTTTGTCTTAATGAAATCACAGAAGTCATCATAGCACTCCCAGAACACTTCATTTTCTTCTTTTTCTTTGTCAGACATTGCATCTATGGTGTCTTTCCTATTTTTTTTATAAGGTGCATAGTGATCCTTACGCCAACTTCTACCTTCAAGACAGAAAACAACATGAGTGCCATTGAAATCCTGCCACGCCTTCTTGATTGAACTCATCATGATATGTATGGCCATTCCCACTTTCTCGGAGGTGTCGCCTCGGATCACGTGTCGTGCTCTAAAGAATGTGTTTGCTGTGTCTACTAGTATGTGTGCCATTATGACACCTCTGTCTTACCGTCATCTCTTCTGTTGATCTGTACATATCCAGATCCAGTGACGTCTATGCCTTGCTCGTTTCCGATAGTTCTACAAAGTGTTTGGAACCATCTGTCAACAATCTCTTCTTCGCTTTGACCTTGATATCCAGATTGTTGCAACATGTTTACAAATTCGTCATTCCAGTCCAATTCAAAAAATCCGTTCCTAGGATTTTCTGGGTTCACATTCAAGTTGAGAACTTTTACCATTGGCTCTTCGCTTTTCTTTGAACCTTTTTTGTTGTTTTTCTTAATAGTTGTTTTTGCTGTTTTTTTCACTTTCATATGTATATTTTACTTTATTTTTCCAAATCAGTCAACTTCTTTCTAAGCACAAAGTATTTTCTTTGGTTGGTGTCGTCCCTGATATCTAAAATATCCAGATCATACATTTCGGCCAGTTTTATTATGAATGGCACATTCCAACCAAAAAATTCAATCCATTTCGCTTCTGGTTTATCGTGTTGTAACCCTGGATTTACCCTAAAGAACATTGTACCGCCTTTTGCCAACAGATTGACACACCTGCCTACCTCAGCCGTAATCTTGTCCTGATTACCAAAGTTTACAGAACCCAAACACAATATCACGTCAAACTTTTGATTGGTCCTGTAATCCATCACATTGATTTTTATGTCGGCCGCATCGTTATATGAATCTATTCCAATTATATTTTTAATTTTTCCTTTGAATTCGTTGTAGCCACATCCTACGTCTAGCACTGCACGTGGTTTCATGTTGTTGACTTCGTCTATCAGTGCAAGTCCTGAGTACTTCCATTTCTTCATGTCATTGTGCCAATATTTTGAAAAGTATCTAGACAGACAAGCATCATCGATAACATCACTATATTCCTCAAGTGTTTCGCAACGCTTCACTGCGACACCAAAAGTTTCCATTATATATGGCTGAGTAATTTTTTTTAGATTGTTTTGAGAGTATGAGAGTAGTTGTGCGAATATTTTTTTGTTCATTTGTATACGTATACTTTGGTATCTCTGTCTGCGTAGTTATGTATGATATCTCTCCTGCTTGGTGGATTTATTTCTAACGTGTTGCAAAGATCAAAATTGTCAATCGGACAAGTGATTCTTTTCAAGTTGTTTAGGATAAATCTGTTGATATCTATGTTTTGATTCTGTATGTGTGTCTTCATCTTTTCTAAATTTCCATAGTAAGAATAGTTAGGATACATTATGTCAAAGCCGCCGGCCTGAACCCACCAGTCAAAACATTCTAAATTGCTTCTGACGACCATGATTATGGGATATGATAAATTTTTTAAATCCTCTAGTTTGTGAGAGAAGGTGTGTGATTTGATTATTCTATGTCCTGTGCCTGAGAACGGTTTGTCCCAGTTCTCCCGATCGTTTTCAAATTCCATTCCAGGATCAAAATATGATCCCTTGTGCTTGACCTCTCCGTTGTTGTATGCCCTCTCAATGGTGCTATCAGATTTGTCTATGTCTGGCGAACGACTTAGGCTTTCTGCCACACTACTCCATTTTGAACCCGGTGCACCAGTGAGAAGGATATACATTATTCAGTAAGTTCCTTTTTGTAGACTGTGTTATAGCCTAACTGTTGGCTTTTGAAGTCTGATAAAGTTTTAAGTGCTTCTGGTGTGATAAACGACTTCAGTGTTCTCACTGCATCATCACCTTCTGCTCCTGTCCTCCACTCATACTTGCCCACTTTCTTTTCGATAGCGGCAACTGATTCTGGATCGTTTATCATTTTGTTCAAGGCGGCAACCAGTTTGTCTCTGTTTGGATTGCCTTTGTTTACCCAGAATGCTTTCTGAAGTGCATCTCTCCAACTCTTGACAAGTTTGTATGCATTATAGAAGTCGCCACTTGGTGCCACTCCATATGTTGCTTTGTACAAAGCCTCAAATGTTGGTTCAGTGAAGTTAGGATCCTCACCGTGTTCGCCTGTGCTGACATCAAGTAGTCCATGATGGAACCATGTGTAAGCATCACCTTTTGCAATAACAGGTAAAACGTGTTTCTTGTATGCGGCAGGGTTCTCCCTTGTTGCATTCAAGTCGCCTCTAATGAAAGCAAGTCTTCTTTCGGACCCTTTCATTCCCTTTACCCATACAACTTTGTCTTCAAATGTTTTCACAGGATCATTGTCTGGTCCTGCAAGTAACATGACAATGGCCATCACTTCCGGTGTCATACCAGAGCCTGAGGGAAACTTTATGGGACCGTTCTTTGTGTCTGCCTTGTTCCTTGCACCCACAATGATGTTTAGATTCATTTGTCCAATTGACTCCCAATCCAGATAATTGTAATCAACAGGCTCAACAAGATATGATATACCGTTACCACCATGTGATACAAGTATGGTTTTGTCGTCGAACCTCAGTTTGTTTTGGAACTCGTTTGGTCCCAGTTGGTCTCTCGCACCTGGCTTGTAGATCAAGTTAATTTTTTCACCTAGATGTTTCTCCCATTCCGCCACAACTATCTGTGCCCACACAGAAGTTCCACCAGATGGTTTCTGTGGCACGATCAAGTTGTAATCGGCCAACGCCGTTGTTGTCATTAGCAATAATGCTATTATTGTTTTCTTAAGCATAGTCTATTCGACTCCTTTTTGTTATGCCCCAATACAGTAAAAGTATAACACAGATCATGATAAAAATAAAGAGTGGTCTCGTAATCAAATCATTTACCGAATGAAGCGTTGTTAGTTGATAAGTGAGGTTGTAAATCCTGTCACTCAACAGGTACCCTATCAGCAGTGCTGGCCTGCTGACTTGGAATTTTTTACATAGCAATCCCAATATGGAGAACGCTACAAGTACCGCAAGGTCTTCCCATCCGCCTGTGTATTGTAAAGTTGCCCAAACAATCACAGCAAGTATGAAAGGAAAGTAATACACATATGGAATACGTGTCACCCATCCTGCGAAATAAGCCAGTCCATAACAAACGACAGCGGTAATAAATGTTCCTAACAAGAATGCGTAGGTCATGCTGTCAAATAATTTGTCGTCATAAAAGGTGTCAGGAGATCCTAGGTCGATGCCTAGGTATAAAAATAATCCCATCAGTATAGCGGCGAATGGTGCGCCTGGTATACCAAACAGAACTGTTGGGATAAATGAAGAGGCCTTCTGTGCGTTGTTGGCTCCTTCCGCTCCAACAATACCTTTTACATTACCTTCTCCAAACTTCTCTTTGGGGTTGGCGGCAACTGTGGCACCATAGGCCAACCAGTCAGCCATTGCTCCGCCCAGTCCCGGGAGCAATCCTATGAAAGAACCTATGGCTCCTCCCCTGATGCTGTCCTTCCAACATCTGACAGTATCCTTGACTCCTTGCGTTATGTCTTGCCAACTGCCATGTTCTGCTTTAACAGTTGTCGTCTTCTTTCTGTTGAACCATCCGTTCCAAAGTTCTGGAATGGCGAATAGTCCTGCCACAAATGGTAATATTTGAACACCGTCCTCAAGGTATCTCCAACCCATTGTGAAACGTGGCACATTGTTCACATCAACACCTACAAGTCCTATTGTGATTCCCAACACAATGGCCAGTGTGCTTCTTACATATTTCCTAGTAGATATAAAGCCAACAGTTACAAATGCAAGTAGCACCAGTGCCCACAGTTCGGGTATGCCCATGTACATCACAACGTTTGTGTAGTATGGCAGGAATAAAAATGTCAGTGATCCCCATAACAGTCCATTAAAGGTTGATGAAGTAATTGCGGCCGATAATGCCCGTGTGGCCTCTCCGTTCTTGGCCATGGGAAATCCATCCACCATTGTCGCGGCCGCAGAGTTGGCTCCGGGTATGCCCAACAGCACACCACTGAATGAATCACCGGTTGTCGAGGATGCCACAACTGCCACACAGAATATCACGCCCAGGTAGGGGTCGCCCACGAAGTAGGGCATGAATCCAAATAGTGTGATTAGACCTGTTGTTGCTCCCGCGGCAGGTATTAGGCCAATGATCAAGCCGTAAACAATACCTGCCATGAGTATAACAAGTTCCATACTATCGATTTTTGGGATTAGTGTTGTGAACTTCCTGTGAGCGTTACAACATTATAACATTTTTAATTATGACTTTGATTAGGTTCCCCATTTATTTCCGAACAGATCAACATGTAGCCTCGGAGAATATTTGAAACCGTGTTTCATCGCCATCTCTGCAACCTGACCGGCAGTTTTAGCCTGTCCCTCTTGTGTTGCGCCCATTGGCATTAACCATATGTCTGCGTCTACTCCCGCTTTGTGATATTCATCTCTTGCCCTATTCACTTCGTCAAGGTCCTGTTCGTCCTGCACCACAAATTTGTAATAGAGGTGTGTGTTTGGAATAGATGCGTACTGTTTAGCAACATCCGGCCTTATGGCCTTGTCCCATGCCTCTCCAGATATCGATAGTTTTGGTGATGTCGACCAAGTGATGTGTACTGGTTCTTTTGTGTAGTCACCATTGACCAAGCCATGCAAGAATTTGTCAAATCCTTCTTTGAATGGTTGTGTGCAATTTGTTTCTATCGTGATGTTTTTCAAGTCATTGAATTCTGGTTGCCTTAACAGTTGTTGTGTTTCTCTTTGCCACAGCATAGGTTCGCCACCTGTGATTATAAAGTGTACATCCTGTCCATTGTCGCAAGTCCATTTGTTCTGTGGAGTGTACGCCGTCACGTCCTTTGCTATTTTGCTGACATCATCCCAGTTGACTAGATGTTTATATCTGTTTGACCAACTTGCACTAGCGTCACAACCTATCTCTACCACTGGCAGTTCGCTCACGTGTTTAACATCTGAAAGGTCTTGGGTAGCGTATGGCATCTCCTCAGGTTTCAACCATTTGCTCCTGTCTCTGCCTTGTCCAAATCCGTGGCAGTGGAAATTGCAACCAAACACACGGAAGAACACGCTAGGCACACCAACGAATCTGCCCTCGCCCTGTACACTGTAAAATATTTCCGAATATCTTATTTTTTCCATATTGTTGGATCTATGTTTTTAGTTGCCTCCGCTAACTCCTTAATTGTATATGACTCTTTTGTTTTTGTCAACTTTGACTTGTTCACTGTATCAGGCCAGTCTCGGTAAAGTGCGTGTTGTATGTCGTTTTCAACATACTTGTTGAAAGAAGTGTGTTTCTCTTCCAACTCTCCTTGTTGTGGAACCACTCTAGAAAATGCCTCCTCAAGTTGCGCCATGTTGTGAAACTCCATCATTATGTGCCATTCGGGCAAATCCTGTATGGAACGGAAACCTAATTTACACCTTGTGATCCTAAATGAAATCATCTTTCCTTCGTCTTGGAGTTGTCTAAGGAATCGTCTCATTCCATTAGCAAAATCATTATCACTTATGCCTTGTTTCTTGTTTGCCCAAATGTGATATATGTCAGCCAAAGTAATCCTCCTGTGTGCCTTCTCTGTAAAGGTCCTGTGTGATGCAGTGTATGCCGCCATCCCAGAAGTACCTGTGTCGGAAGTTGAATATGATTGGTTCGACTCTGTGCTTCTTGAAATGGTCAAACACATCCTTGTTGTAGTTGTTACAGATTATGGTGTCCTTGTCTATGGACAGCATGTTTACATCAAACACAGTCTCCTCCACGTAACCGACCCAGTCATTCAACCATGTGTTTACGAATTCGATCAATTGATCGTTGTGCTCCTCTCCTTTGAGCCACCAACGCCCTCCCACCTTTTCTTTCATTGTAAAAAAAGGACTAACCTTAGCCCAACTCTGATCAGGCAGGTATAAAACGTCCCACCCTGGGAATTCGGTCTTGTAATCTTGTGTTTCCTTCAATGACACAATACAGCCCGGCTTGACAACACAGAAAAGACTATCTATATGATATCCTTTTCGAGATGTGTGAACCCTAAAACCTTCGTTGGTCCATAGGTTTACATATTTGTCTATGATATCTTGTGTAGTATCAGGATGTATGTCCCACCATAGGTCCTTGCCGACCCGGCATATGGTTGCTGTCGATATTACACCTTCGGTGGTAACGATGTCTATGTTTTTCCTGTCTATCTGTTTCAACACATCTGCATAGCCTTCAGCGCCATGTGATACAGCATATAATTTTTCCCCGACAACTGCAAAATGATCTCTTGGATTTACAGGCGGCCTGAAAATATTTTTTAAAGATTTTACATTGTTGATGTCAAGGAAACTTCTATATGTTTGCACACCAGCGTCCTTAAGTATTTTTTCAAGTGTCTGATAATCCTCTTCTGTTTCGTCTGCTATACGTTTCAACGGATCCATTATCTTGTTGTTCTTGTAGATGTCGAGATCTCGGAACCATTCTGTTTGGAATGCAGATCCAATCCAGCAGTGTTTAAGTGGATCAAAAGTAGCGTATCCTTTGATAGGGATCATACTATTTTTTCTTGGTCTTGTCTAATCTTACAACTTTACCGTCGGTATCCTTGAGATGCCCAACAGATTCTCTCTGTATGTCGTTGTGTGAGAAATTTGCCCAATACAGTTCGAATGCAACACCGTCCTCTAAACCTTCGAACGTGTGGTATAGGCCAGGCTTGACTGCTGTGAATTCGCCTGGATTAAGTATAGTTTCATCAATCAGATCGTAGTCTTTTTGCCATACCTTGATTTTCATTCTTCCAGACATCACATAGAAACCGTTCCACTTGTATTCGTGTTTGTGTTTGGAGCAGACACCGCCTGCCTTGTAATCTATCCTGTGAAATTCCAACGAATTGTTTGCTAGAATAAGTTCTGTTTCCCCCCAAATTTTACCTGTTTTGTTTCCCATTGTGTAAATTCCTTATCATTTATTATATACGGTATTTAGATGAAATGTCAATCGGTTGAAAAGTATTTGCTATTCCTGTCAACAAACTTTTTTACCTTGTCAGAAGGTATTTTAAAATTATCTATTCCGAGAGATCCACAAACTTTATCGGCCATCTCCTGTAACAAGTTTGGGCCAGCGATTTGGTCAGGATCAAAGACAATGATGTTTTGCTGATCATTATCCAGATAATTATTAACCATATTGACATGTTTTTCCATGTACTTCTGTTTTTCTTTCATGCTTAATTTTTCCAAAAACCACTTTGGCATTTTTCCAAGGTCTTTTTTCCTAAAATTCTTGTACCACCATTGTGTTTCGTAGTCGTTGGTTGTAGATTCTTCCATTCTTTGGATGTACGCACCTAACCTATGTGTCTTGGGTTTGATCAATAGAATGGTGAAGTTATTGAAGTATTTCTTATAATCTAATTTTAAAAAATTGTAACTCGCAAGTCTGTGTACTCCTAATTTGATTGCCTGCAAAGGTAGGAAAAATTTTTTTAATTCGTCATGATTTTTCTCTAATAGTATTTCGATGTGATGATTAGTATGGAAATTTGATAGTTTGTCTCTGTATCCTGAATGGTGTGCATTTACGCTTGACATAGGGGAGGGTGGGAATTCTTGGTCCAAGTCTGCACCACCCCATAGTTTTTGCATCATGAAAAGACTGCACAGGAAAGTGCCATACATGCCAGGTTCATACACTACAAGTATTTGTGGATTGTTTATCACAAAGTATTTAAGGACTTATAAATGGGGGGAGAAAAAACTCCCCCCTAGAGATTATTTGAGTTTGTAGGTCTTCTGTAGTCTGTTCAGCAATAATCCGTATGCTGGTAAGAACACAACCAGTCCCACTATGATTTTCAACACCACCTGCGATCCCGCGATCTCAACCCAGTTCGCCGCCATGTACTCGTCGGCGCTGTTGTTGAATGCAACTGCAAAGAATGTGTAAGTGTCAATTATGTTGGCCGCGATAGTAGATACCGCTGGTGCCATCCACCAGTTCTTGCCGTATGTCTTTGATTCCCTTATGTATTGGAATACGTACACGTCAAGTAAAGTACCGATAGCGTAAGCAGTGGCACTTGCGAAGCCAATCCTTAAAGCAACCGATTGTGGTGCGCCTTCCGCCAACACTACTGCGATGGATCCGATTATTGCTAATGGATACGCCGCCGCGATTGTGGCTCTGGCTATGTGTTTGCCCAATAGTCTTACAGTCAAGTCAGTGGCTATAACGACCAATGGGAATGTGAATGCCGCCCACGTCAGTTTGACTCCAAGTATCTCTACTGGGATCGCCACTAACGCATTTGAAACAGTGATCACCACAACATGTAGTAACACCAATTTCATCAGCATTGATTTGTCTACGTTTTTAAACATTTAATCTCCTATAGGTTAATTTAAATGTACGTAATTTTAGCAGTTTTGTGGAATAAGGTCAATACAACTTTTGATACACACTACCAAGCCTTTTCCGCTTCTGTGAGTCGAAAGGATTGGTACAATGACTGCCTTACTGCGAGTGATTCATGTTTCATTCCGTGTTCGTGCTTGGTTGGGTAGAACATTATGTATCCAGTATTACATTCATACGGGACAGAGTACCAGGTGTCGTTGTATTTGAAATGTGTGCCTTGCTTGTCAGCACCGTCAGATAGATAAACCTGAAGGTTTACGGTCAAGTTTTCCGACTGATCCATGTGGCATTGATTAACATATCCGATTGGATCGTGCCATATAACAGGACCATTCCAATAAACTTGTTGACTTAAAACAGATTCAACAAACTTTTTAACCGGCAGAAGATGTTCGTACTTTAGCGATTTTTGTAAATCCAGGCTTGGGACAGATGCAAGTCTTGTGCCTTTGATGTTTGGTTGCTTCTCCCAACTGGTTCTGTCTTTGAATTGTGCTTTTAATTGATCTAACACACTGTCAGAAAACACATCAGTGATCCTATAGAAGTTTGGTGCTATTGATGTAATTACTTGTCCCATTGTTCCCACGGGAAGACTATCCAAGCGGGTGCTTCGTCTTTGTTGATCTCATACCCGTGGTAATCTACTTTGACCTTACTAGGCTTGTTGTTTATGAGTGCGGCAAATCTAATACGATCTTCTCTTTTGCCGAAGTTGTCAAGTATGTACTGGAACGTGGCTCCGGAATCGTTTATGTCGTCTATGATCAATATCTTCTTTTGGAATGCGAATGCTTTTTCTAATGTGCGTAGGTCAGGCTTGACGGTGTGATCCCTCAATCTGATGTCCAGCACCTCGTGTGCAGTCTTCAACCTGTGGGAAAGGTACACTCCAGGTATGCATCCACCCCGATTGATTCCAAGTATGACCGATGGCATCCAGTTTGAGTGAACCATCTTGTCCTCTATCTGGATCAGTGCGTTACGCATCTGTCCTGTAGTGAAATAATTCTTTTTAACTTCTTCGCTCATATTCCAAAATAGTAATTCATTAAACCCATTATTAACAATGTCACAAGTATTGCGTTAAGGAACAGCAGTGCCCTGTCGTGCCAAAGGTATCCAACCCATGCCCAACCCACTGTGCCTACTAGTCCAAACCACATGTCTATGTGTGGTATGGTGCCAACACCTCTGGCCGCCGTGGCCACTAATATAAAGAACACAGAGACCCATTTCACGTACCAAGAGAGGTCCCCCTTGGGTGTAACTTTCTTGATCACCCTTGATGAGTTCAGTTTCCGGATCTTGTCGTCCAGTTTCTCTTTGATTGGTTCTATGTTATTTGGTGTATCGCTCATATACCCTGTTGATCACGTTGTTGGTCGTAACGAAACTGGCACACTTGGCCATGTCTTTGAGTCTTCTCGCACCTATGTATGTGCAGGCACTCCTCACTCCACCCAGTATGTCTTCTAATGTTGGTTCAACAGGTCCTCTGTGTGGCAATGATATCAGTCTTCCCTCGTTGCCCCTGTATCCGTCTTTACGTTTACCATGTTTCTCACGAGCCCTATCTGAGCTCATTCCATAAAATTCTACCTTGCCATCCACTACCGGCTGTTCTGATTCATCATGCCCTGCCAACATGCCACCTATCATGACCATGTGTGCTCCGCCACCGAATGCTTTTGCTATATCACCTGGGTACACGCAACCACCGTCCGCCATTATGTGTCCACCGACACCGTTCGCGGCATCTGAACAATCAACTATTGCACTAAATTGAGGTACTCCTACACCGGTCATTGTCCTTGTTGTACAAACTGATCCTGGTCCTATGCCTATCTTGACCACGTCAGCACCATTAATGATTAATTCTTCCGTCATTTCAGGTGTGACAACATTACCTGCTATGATGACCTTGTCTGGGTATTCATCTCTAACTTTTTTTATGAAATCTACCATGTTCTGATGATATGCGTTTGCTACATCAACAGTTATCATCTTTACATCTGGAAACATTTCTAAAACTTTATTCATGGTCGCCCAATCAGGTGCTTCTGGATCCCACATCACATTGGTTCCTGTACACACTGATACAGATTGCATTCTCAATCCTGTGCCTGCGGCCTCTTTCCACTGTTCTGGTGTTGTGGTCTTTGTTATCACAGTCATCATCTTGTGCTTCTGCATTTCTTTTGCCATGGAGAATGTGCCAACACCATCCATGTTACTTGCGAATATGGGAAGGAAATCCATTACCTTACCTGAATTACGGAACGTGAACTTACGAGTCATGTCCACATCTCTCCTGCTGGACAGTGTCGAACGTTTTGGCTGTAGCAATACGTCCTCAAAATTAAGTTTTGGTTCTGTGTTAATCCTCATTTTCTTCCTTTTCTTTTGTTTTACATACTTCTAGCACACTCCGATAGTGTTCCCATGCTTGGTTCAGTGCAGGATACTTGTCCCTCAATTCCATTTCATCAAAAAGGTCCAACTGTCCCATGTCACCTAGTTCTCCGTAACTGTACGAGAAGTCTGGATCCATGTCCATGTTCACAGTGGCAGTTGTCACAACTCCACCGGTATTCAAACCCTCACTCCAACCTGCCATTTCCATGTTGTCCGATTGCATGTTAGCCTGCTCGATCTTTAATTGTTTTTTTGTTTTTTTAGCCATGACCCTTCATGCTCATACAGATTTTATAAAACTCGTCTCTGGTTGCTGGGTCATCTTTGAACGCACCTAGCATTATCGCTGTGGTCATATCTGATTCGTGTTCTCTCACACCTCTGTGTGTCATGCAGTGATGTTCTGCTTTGACTACCACTGCAAGATTCTCTGTCTTAGCATATTTCTTCAATTCATCTGCGATCTGTGTTGTCATTTCTTCCTGTATCTGTGGTCTCTCCACGATGTGATGCACGATCCTGTTGAACTTGCTCAATCCAATCACTTCACCATTAGGGATGATGCCTACCCATGCTTTTCCCACGATGTTCTGGAAGTGATGGGCACACGTTGATCTGATCGATATTGGACCACTGGTGTACATGCTCTTGTAACCCATGTTAGGGAAACTCGTAACCCTTGGTGCTGGCTTGAACCTGCCACCAAACGTTTCCCTGATGTACATCTTGGCCACACGTTTCGCAGTCTCGTTCGTGTTATGATCATTTTCCGTGTCAATCACAAGGCTGTCTAACACACCTTGTAGTTTTTCTTGTACCTCTGCTTGTAACAGATCCATCTCACCATCTTCTATGTATTCAGAGATGTTGTCATTTGAATGGAATCTCTTGCCTGCCTTTTTGATTCTCTCCTTTATCTTTTTACTGATTGGTGTTTCAGGCATCCAACTATCTTTCAAAATATCTTCGCTCATTATTGTATTTCCTTCTTGTGTGTCTTGTTATACCATTGTACAGCAGTTGCCACCACGTTGTCAATAGAACTCTGTGTGGGCTCCCATCCTAGTATTTTTTTTGCTTTTGTCGTGTCTGCAACTAGGTAAGGAGGATCCCCTGGCCTGTTTCCGTGTACTTCGATATTCATTTTGCCTGTGTATTTTTGAACTGTATCTAGCAGTTCTCGGTTAGATGCCGGGGCACCTGAACCAAGATTGAAAACTTCCGATCTCAATTTCTCCGAAGCGTAATTCAACGCTTTCACGTGAGCGTCTGCCAGGTCCATCACATGCACGTAATCTCTCACACACGTACCGTCGGGGGTATCATATTTGTCTCCAAATATCTTAAAAGTTTTACCGTGCCTCGCCGCCTCTATGGCAAGCGGCACTATGTGGGTCTCTTTTTCTCTGAGCTCACCTATCTCGCCATCTGGGTCTGCTCCCGCGGCGTTGAAATATCTTAGGCCAACACTGCTCAATCCGTACGCAGTCATGTAATCTCTACACATCATCTCGATCATGAGTTTACTGCCACCATAAGCACTGATGGGTTTTGGTACATCTGTTTCTTTGCATTTTCTAAATCCTGGGTCACCGTATGTGGCCGCACTAGAACTGTACACGAAAGTGTTCACGCCACACTCTATCAGTTTGTCCACTAATGACAGTGTGACTATGAAATTGTTCTTGTAATACAACGAAGGATTTGCAACACTTTCCGGAACACTTGTGCTACCTGCGAAGTGTATGCAACTTGTGATGTTGTATCTTTTTATAATCTCATCCAGTCTGTCTATTTCCTGTGGAAGGTGCAAATTGTGATTTGGTCCATAGGATTTAAGTCCTTCTCTGAAGTGTCTGTCGACTGTTACTGGAAGGTATCCGTTTTTTGCCAACAATTTGCAAGTGTGCGAGCCTACGTAACCTGCACCACCGGTCACTAGCACTGCTTTGTTTACACCTTTAATATTTGTATTCTGAAACGGGTGTTCTGTAGTGGGATCCATCTCTTCTCCATTGTTCGCCCTTGCCTGTCATGATGTCCAACATCCTGTCAATTGTGCCATTGGTCCAATCTGATATTTGACCCATACTAGGGGATGGTTTGCTTAATAGTAATTCTAGTTTATTCATTGCATCTTCCTGCGACCATGGAACATACATTCTTGTATGATCATTCGCGAACACTTCCGGAAATGACCTGTATGCCGGAAACAGCACGTTGCAACCTAATGCGTCCGCTTCACTCACTGTGTTCGATGTCCAGTCCTGTAATGCACAATTGAACAACACCCTTGAGTCAGCCAGTATTTCGTAGTATTCGTTTTTCTTTAAATTTTCATGTATGGTCAGCAATCCTTGTTTCTCAAGATACTTTGCTTCTTTTACATAGTAGTCGTTGTTGGATCTCAATGGTCCACCTTGACATATCACAAACTCTGTTTCAGGATGTTTTTCTTTGAATTTTTGTATCATGTCCAAGAAAAACTGTGGTTGCTTCTCTTGATCCCATCTAGCACCAAACACCACTCTGTTTTTTCTCTGCATGAAAGGTTTCTGTTCAACTCTCGATTGCACTTCTTCCTTGCCAAAGCTCAGACCTGATATGTTGTATATGGGTGCCTTCCAGTTGGCTATCCTCATGTGTGCCACCATCTCTTCATTACTTGCAAGTATGATTACATTTGGAATTTCATTACACATCTGTTCATATAGACTCATCCATTTGCTCATGCCCCAAACGTGTACAAAGTCATCTGGGTCTATGGCCTGTGCCAAGCATCTCAAATATATGGTTGGCCTGTATTTCTCAGGTGTCTGTTGTAGAATGTAGGGTAATGATTCCATGCCCGGTTGGAACATGTCCTCGAAAAATATTGCATCCTTGTTTGTGATTTCACCTGCCTTCAGCATTTTGACCAGGTTCATCATCTGGCTCATGCCAAAATAACTTCTGCCGTGTGCGTCAAGCACCTGTCCTGTGACTATGGCCTCGGAATCGTCTATGGTGTCTCCTGGAACAATCACGTAATCTATCTTACGTTTGTCGTATGCACGTTTCGTCCAGTCTGTTAATTGATATGTGTACCTTGCTTGGTATGACTCGAGCCCCATGTAAAATATTTTCATTTAAAAGCCTTTTGGTATAATTCAGGAAACACTTTCTTACTGTCGATGTTTCTACGTGAATCCATATTTTTTAATATTTTTTTTGTTTCTTCTATATTAGCATTAAATTCTGTATCAGTCAAATAACTTAGGCAGTTTTCTAAGCCATTCTGTAAAAGAAAACCAGGCTTCTTATCAATTTCTTCCTGCAACCTATCTTTGCACTCTTTGACCAAATGGGCTGGTAAATTGAGTACGTTAAGTGGTTCTGGCCTGTACAAGGGTCCTATTACAAAACTATTGTTATGAAATCCCATGCCCTGCAGAAATTTAACGCAGTCAAAGATACTGTGATGATTAAGCACAAAATAAAGCATGTTAAATGAAATCAAATGGTCTAACTTTGATATGATTTTAAGATTTGCCAAAAAATCCGCCCAATTACCATGGTATCTTATATATTCGTATTCATCTTTGATTGTTTCTACACTGACCGTCCAATGTACATTCTTAAACTTGCAGATTGTTTCGAATACTCCGGTCTCGGTTTTACTAAGGTTTGTGTTAACTCTTATGGTGACATTTGGATTTTTCTCAAGCAAAAGGTCTAAAAATTCTTTGTTCTGTTTCATTAAAAGTGGCTCACCTCCTGCCAAATATACATTTTCTAAGTGTTCGATCCTGTCATAAACGTATTGTTTTACTCTGTCTAGGCTAGGCTTATCTTTAGGAATTTTGACTCCTAGTTCTTGAGCCCACTTACTACTGTAAATTGGATCACAGTAAACACAGGCTTGATTGCACATGTTGTTCCAACGTAGGTCCACATGTTTGAGATCAAAATTATCCTCGTGTTCAACGAGGTCAGGACTTATTTTTGTTGCTAAATTTTTTGCGTAGTACAATCTACTACTGATAGATTGAAAATCTTTATTTCGGTGTTTTTCTTGTAGATAACAACCATCGCAATTAGTGGGATATTCACCGTGCAACATTTGTTTTCTTAAAGGATTGTTTTTGAGTATTGTTTCTATGTTCTCTTTATGGCTATGTCCCAAATTATTTTTGCTTATTATACATTGTTTGACATATCCATCTGGCTCTAACTGGAATCCTGTCCATGGTAATACACAAAAATTTTTTTCAAGCAATTTTTTCGACATGCTGTATTTAGATTATATCTGTAAGCATGGAAAAAAATTTTACGACCAAGTGTCCTCAAAATCTTTGTAAAGGGTGTATTTGGCAGTAAGTTCCTCACCGGCCTTGATTGGTTTTATAGTTGTTAAGTATTTCACTGGCAGTTGATGCCAGAATCCTGATTGGTTCTTGCAGTTTGGGTCATCTGAATGGTTATAGAATGCTCCCAAGGCAGTCCTGATGCTACCGTGTGGAAAATTTTTATTTAAAATATGCACTATGCCTAGCACCACATCTGCATCGAAGTCTTGTGTAGCGAACAGACCAAGTCCTTGTAAATCTGACATTTTGATTGTCAATCCAGTTGGTAATGGTTTGTACATTTAATCTCCGAGACCGTCTATGGCCTTTGGATGATAAATGGCCTGTTTTTCTTTCTCGGTTTTATCATTCCATTTTTTAAGTTCTTCTTGGTAACGCTCTTTACTCAGACTGTGCCAACCGATACATATACCAACTGGTGATCTACCGCAAGGACAAGACTTCTTCTGCTGTCGTTCTCTCTTGTTTGCAATACTCTGTTTCATAGATATATCGGTCAGTTCTTTTTCTTTGGCAAATATTTCATCAAAATTCCTTCTGTAGGAATCATTAGATGGTCTTGATTTACCGTCCCAACTACCCGGCATTTTCCTTAAGGTAGTTGATCATTGTGTCAGCGTCTGATACTTCAAATGGATCGTTGTCGTCGCTGGCGTTGTTCTTGCCAGATTCTTCGAACACTTTCACAACCTCTCCATTGTCTACTAGCATAGAGTATCTCCATGATCTCATTCCAAACCCTTGTTTGGGTTTGTTGACCAACATACCCATTCCCTGCGTGAACACGCCCTCACCGTCACCTATTGCTTTGACCTTTACTATTTTCTCGTCTCTGAACCAAGCATTCATTACGAATGCGTCATTCACTGACAAACAGTATACTTCATCAACGCCTAGTGCTTTAATTTCATCATACTTCTCTTCGTAGCCAGGAAGTTGTTGAGAACTACAAGTAGGTGTGAACGCCCCTGGAAGGGCGAACACAACAACTTTCTTATTGTCAAATATCTCCGTAGTATCAACTTCTTTCCATTCACCACCTATGAAAGTACAGCCACCGATAGCGTTATCGTCGCCAATCCTAGTCTTGAAGTTGGTGTATGGTACTCTCATTATGCTCCTTTGTAAGCGTCCAGTGTTCTCTGGAACTTACCTGCGTGTGATTTCTCTGCTTTTGCAAGTGTTTCGAACCAGTCAGCGATTTCTTCAAATCCTTCTTCCCTGGCTGTTCTTGCCATGCCTGGGTACATGTCTGTGTACTCGTGCGTCTCACCTGCGATAGCACTTTTAAGGTTGTCTTCTGTTTCACCCATCTTCTCACCTGTCGCTGGATCTCCAACTTCTTCCAAGTATTCCAGGTGTCCGTGTGCGTGTCCTGTTTCACCTTCTGCTGTGCTTCTGAATACCGCCGCAACATCTGGTGCTCCCTCTATGTCGGCCTTCTGTGCGAAGTATAGGTATCTTCTGTTTGCTTGGCTTTCACCTGCGAAAGCGTCTTTAAGATTCTCTGCTGTTTTACTTTCTTTTAAGTCCATTATTTTCTCTCCTTGATCAGTTTGATTTGGCCCGTGTTGGTGTGTTTAATCCTGTGATCATTCTGCAGGGCCAGGTGTAAGAAGGACTCATACTTGTCTTCCTTCACCATCAGAGTGATACAGTCGTCGTCATTGTCATCCCAGTCTGTGCCTGACCAGATGAAATCCTTGCCATACTTCATTCCCAGGTTGCCCGCCGTTGTGCATATGTTTGCCACTGCGTCCACCGTCGTGTATGAAGCATTCAGGCCACCACCTTCTATGGGTAGGTATCCCATCCTTGATGTTGCCCTTGATTCTTTGAATTTAATCTCTTTCATATACTGCGTGTGAGCCATTCTCACCGTCCTCTGCCACGTCTATTTCAATCTTCCTACCTGGATATCTTTTTGCGATCGCCACGTACAAATCATCTGATATCATCTCACAACTCTTGTAGTCTAGTTTCATTGTGCCATCTGCGTACATGTTCTCCATCCATCTCTTGAACTGTATGAATTCAATGTCTCGGTCATCGTGGAACACTTCTATCGCAACTTTGAAATGGAATATGTGTCTGTGAGGATGTCCTAGGAAACTCACATCATACTCATCACCTGTTGCTAGTTTGGGATCATCCAGTGCCGCTGGATACTTGTGGATGCCTTCTTTTCTAAAAGTGACCCAAATCATTTTATGACCTTTGTTGGCCTGTTCTGTCAATGCTTGATCTCTCATTTCCTCAGTACTCATTTTTTCCCCTTTGTTTTTAGTCTTGCTTCTAATCTTTTTACTTTTGCTTCTAGTTCTTCGACCCTTCTCACGTAGTAGTCCGTGCCATGCAATCCCATTTTCTCCAGTTTTTTATTGTGTCTGTTCCATTGGTTGAAAACAGCAACACCTTCCTTGTACTCAAGATCTTCTTTAGACTGCTTTTTTGGCATTGTTCTCCTCTATTGGTTCATCCTGTTTGTATTCATCCCACGATGTGAATCCTGCACTTTGTTTGAAATGGTTCATGCTCATTGTCCACACACCTGGTCCTGTTGCATTGAAATCTACGTCATCTACTTTTATACATAGATTATCATCCTCCTCTGAACTAGGGAATATCACAGAACAGAATGGTATAAACTTTTCTTCCTTCCATATGTCCTTGAATCTCTCCTTGACTTCTGCGTGTACACTGTGTTGATAGTCTATTGTGCACCAGTAACCGCTGTCCATTAATCTTTTTATCAGTTGTGATGTGTTGGCTATATTGTGCATGAAACTTCTGTTGGCACCGAAGTAAATTGCTTCGGCATTGACCTGTTCTGCTAATTCTATTATCCGATCAAACAGTAAATCATTCCTCGCAAGGAATAATGTTTGTTTACCAAGTGCGGGTGTGTGTTCTATTTCTAATCCTGAAAATATACCTACACTGTCACTTTTGCCTGTCTTGTAATCTCGATCCATGTTATTATTATATTACTGTTTAATCAACTTGTCAACGTGGCTTTTGCCCTAGCGATTGCATCTTTGATCATCAACTTTGTCCTCTTTAATCTGGAGAGAACTTCTTTGCTCTCGGTACTCCTGTCCTTAAGTCTGTCCTTGGTAAGTTGTGCCACTTTCCTGTCGAGATACTGGTGCTCGTCTTGTAGTTTCTTGAGTTTTTTATTTTTTCTTTTTGTTACCATGTTGTCCTCCTATTCAAATAAAGAACTGAAATTGTTTGTGCCTTTACCACCACCTGTAGCTCTGGCCCATCTGTTGCCTCGGATGTCTGCCAGATAACTTGATGCGTTGCTTATGACTTCCATTGGTTTCTCGCTGGTGAATACTTCTTCAACAAGTGTGTTGAAATACAATATGTTCCTAGGAACGTATATGCTAGGTTCGTCTGTCTTGTCACTTGCCTTTGTTTTTCTCCAGTGTTTTACTTCTGGTCTGTATTTCCTTGATTCTATGTCGTTTAAATCGTTTGCTATCTGTATTGCTCTGATCTGATTATATACGTTGTGTGCCATCATCAGCACATAACTGAAACTGTCCCAACTTGTAGCACCAATTTTACCATTCTTGTTGACGTCCTGCTCACCATACCAGCAGACATCTTTCATCTTAAGCCTACGTCCTATGCCACTGTCGAACGGAAACTGTATGTCTGAACCCTTTAATGTTTTATCATCTGGTGCCTTGTCCATCACAAACGACCATCTGTCTGGAGTGAATGAGTTGTGCGTGTATACAAGTCCATTAGCAGTTGATAAGAATGCTGATGCACTGTCAAAACTTATTGTGAAGTTAGGATTTATATGTTTTCTAACTTGCCTTTGTACCTGCGTTAGGTAACAACCCCAATCCATCTGTGACGTACCTAGTACGTGCATCCAGTCCTTACCGTCCAGTTTCTTCTCATCTCTCATTATGATTAGACGTTTAAGCATGACTTCCATGTCACACATGTTGATACCACCCATTGCCCATCCTTCAAATTCAAAGTCTTTGACAGCGTCGTACCATATCTGTGCAGTGTTCCAGTCATCACCTTGAAGCACGTTCAATAGTTTTGTTTGTCCCAGTCTGTTCTTCTGGAAGAACTTGTTGTTGTATATTGTTCCGTCCAGTGTGTCTTGGAAACTTGTTAATCCTGTCTTTGGTGAGTTGAGATCATCTGCCGCCCACGTGGGTACGTCTAGTGTCATTGCCCAGTCACTTGTGAGTTCAAGCCAGTTCAGTATATCTGATCTCACTTTATTTGCTTTGTTACCTTCAAAATCTTTCCAATCAAATTTTATTACACCCTTACCTATCTGATATCCACCGGAATCACCTACTATTGTGCTGAACTCTCTGTCTCTGTTTACGAACATGTGATCCCTGTCATTGACCTTCTCCATGTCCAAGCAGGCATGTCCAGCCGAGTACAGTGCTGTTGGGTATGTGAACATTCCTTCTTTTGGATTGATGAAGTTCAATCCTTCTACACCATTCTCGAAACCTTGTGGAATCCTGTCTTCCGAAATGTGTTTGCCTTCTGAAACTCTCTGTTTGCTGATAAACGTGTTGTAGAAGTTAGATATAGCAGGCAAGAACACCGCAAAGTCTCTGCTCAAGTCTCCTAGATGTTCTTGCTTACTATTATCTGTCGTCATTATTGCGCCTGTGCTGGTATGATGTATTGATACTTGCCCAATCCTGAATCAACAGAGACCTGCATCGCACCCTCGTTAGAGAAGTGTAATGTGACCTTTGCCGAGTCTGATAGTTTAAGTATCTGTAGCACCTGTCCTACCGGCCAACTCCAACCCTTGTTAAGCGTTCCCTTAACGTCAGTTGCGAACACGAACTCACCACCATGCGATGCTTGATCACCGAAAGTGAAAATCAAGTTCCCATCCTCGGTTCTCACAACGAATGAGTTGTGTTCTGTGTTTGCAGTTGCTTGGAAGTTGAATCTCTGCACACTTGCCACGCTAGGTTCGATCTCAACGTCCCACTTAACACCTTTGAACTTCACAGTCTTAAGTTTCTCATTGATGATCTCAGCATTCATAAATCTGTAGTCATTCTTGAAGTCACCCTTTTCATTCTCGAAATGGATCCCTGTGGGAATGGTCGCACCGTTTCTCTCGCCGGACAACACAGTTATGTTCGCCTTCTCCTTGTACTCCGGACACTTCAAGTGTATGTCTAGTTTGCCCATCTGTGGCATACCAAACGTACCCGTCATCTCCGTCTGTGGCTTGTGGAAAGACCCCTGTAGGATCACAGATCTGTCTTCGGCCATTGAGTCGATCGAAGTTTCCTTATCGTCCCCAGTGATCTTGACAAGATCCAAGAATCCCAGTCCATGCGTATGTTTAACGATGTCTTTCAAGATGTCTATCATAATGTTCTAATTGTATATGATATTTAGGTCTTAGTCTAGTGTTATTTCAGAAACTTTGTACACGACTGGATTTTGTTTACCACGTGTACGAAAAATGGCATAATTGGCACCAGGCTTGAACTGATTCATTTCGACTACTTCATAACCTGTCTTTGTGATAATTTTTTCCATTGCTGTCTTGGTATTGTAGTTCCAATAACCTCTCTTGGCCTGTTTGAGATCAAAATCATAATGGCAATCAGCGTACTGTAGAAACACATAGCCTCCATCCAACAGCACTCGTTTGATGTCCCACAAATATTGATAGATATGATCCTGTGTGAAGAATACGAATGTGTCCCAACTAAAAACAAAATTACAACTTTTACTAGGAATACTGGAGCAGTCGGTTCTGTCTGTCATGTAGAATTTTAGATATTTCTGGTGTGCAGGGGGAAATTTTTTACGTATGATTCTTTCAACGTTGCTTTCATAACTTGCGTTCAGCACATCAAGGAAGTAATTTAACCTCCATGCTCGGAAATCTTTTGAAAACATGCCATTTCCGGGGCCTATCTCCAGGCTGTTGAAGGCACTGTTTTTACCAAATTGGAATATTTTAGTTTGTATTTGCCTTCTAGTCAATTCGTCAACCACAGGTTCTAATCTCTTTTTGTAATTGTCCATTGCAAACCAACTCAAGGTTTTGTCTAATCTGTTTATCTGATCCGAATTCTGTATATCGATTGTGTTTGCCAAGGTTTTGAGAGTTTTTAAACTGAAATCGATTAGTCCTTGGACGTCTTGTTTTTTTAATTTCTCAAGTTTTTCTATTAAAAGTTTGATTTCTTCTATGCTCAGCATATGGTTATTTAGAATTCAAATAATTTGTTGAACGTGTTCGTGGTTTCTGTTGATTGCACGTCCCAACCTAACACACCTATAAGGTTATCTATCTTTTGGTCAAGTATCGTGCTTTCCATGGCATCACCGTCGAACGGCAATTCCTTGAACCATTCCGGTATACGCAGTTCATCCACCGGATAGGCGATACTGGTATAGCCTAAAGGATTACTTTTTAGTTTGCAAACAATAACCTTTGCGCCGTCAGTGATGGGCATACTGTATTTGTCGCCATACATCTCCCTGCACTTGTTCCAGTTCATGCTGGCTCTCACGTGTCCCGGCATGTTTGTTTTGCCCTTCTTCTCTTCCTCTTCCGTGTACTTGGTCATGTTGTTTGCTCGCTTTGGCGATCCTTTTTCCCAACCTGGCCTTGCCTTGAACTCTGCACGGAATTCGCTGATTTTTGCTAGTACTTCTGTTTCAGTCTTTCCAGTCAGTACCATGTATAGCAAATCACTTAAAAAGTCTTGTACATAAACTGGAGTATCGGAACGTTTCAAGTCAAGACCCATCGCTTTCATCTTTCCTTCCTTACCTTCCGTGTCAGTACGTTTACCCTCTTTGTCATAGTAAAGAACTGCATATCTCTTCTTCGTGATGAACAATCCTTTTGAAGCGACAAGTTCCCGACCTGCTTTTATCACCTCTCCACGTGTGCTTGGCGTGTGGAAAGCCTTTGTCATGAATGCTTTGAACGAGCCATTAACTTCTTCGGATATCTTGTCATACAACGCAACCACAGAATCTTTTGTCCATGGGATCACGCCTTCGTTGATTTCTTTTTGCAGTGTCTTGTGTGCGGTGAAATACACAGAGTCAGTGTCACCATAAACCACGCTCTCGCCCTTGTGATCATATGCACCTGCTACAATCTCGTTTACCTTGCTCGCCATATGTTTTGTTATACATCTACCAGTAAGTGTCACTGATTGACCTATCCTGATGTCAAAGAATCTACATCCTGGATTCAATATTGCTCCATACAGACTGTTCAGATTAATCTTCTTTACAAGTTGTCTCTTGTCCCAATATTCTCTTTCGATCTCGTTGTCACCACACTCTCGCATTTTCTGTTGCATCTCTTGACGTTCTGCGTACCAACGTTTCAGTAGTCCTGGAATGATTGCCTCATACTCATAGGTGAATATTGTTCCGTTTGCACTCAACATCCACTTGTTGTTGCCGTCAAATACGATCTCATAAAGTTGTGCCGCACTCATACGCACACTGGTCTTGTCCTCCCAATCAACAATTATCTCTGTGCCTTTCTCTTGATTCATCACTGCTTGATACTCCCAACTTCCGAATTGACTGTCCCAGGCCGCCGCAAATGATTTCTTGGCATGTTTGGCTCTGTTTACTTCTGCTGATGTTATGACCGGTCGTATCTGTCCCACTATGGTTTCAGGTCCCATGTTCAGTGCCCTAATCACACTAGGATACAGACTGTTGATATCAATGGAACCAATCCAGTCGTGAATGCCTTTTGTGGGTGTTGCCACATAGGCACCTGCCGCTGGCTGGTTCTCTTCTCCCTCTTTTTTGTATTTTCTTCCCATCACCTGCATTCCACGTCTGTGAGCCTCGTTCACGATTGCCTGTTCTGTAACCGCAACAGCACCCATGGTTGTCTGTAGAAGCACGGTGTTCTGGTGTGCTATCTCGTTCGCAAGTTCTATGAACTTCAATTTCTTCTCAAGTTTGGCCAGCAGTGCCGTATCCTGCCTGTTGTATTCTATGAATAGTCCAAAATCATTCTTGTACAAGTTGTCAAGTGAACCTTCATACACAGTCTTCTTCTCGCCCAGTTCGTGTTCGCCTATGGCGTCTAGTCTGAAACTGTGCCTTTCTTCATACGTGTATTTCCTGTACAGTTCTAGCAAGTCCAAGTGTACACGTCCTACCAAGTCGAAACTCAACTGTTCTCTGCCGTACTTCTCGAACACTCTCCTCTTTGGCTTCTCGCCCCAGAAACACAATCTCCTTGTGTCATCACCACTCAACACTTTCTGTATCCTACCCACAGTGTATGGGATATCGTAACCCTCACTGTTCCAACCTGACAGTATGTCTGCGTCTTCAACAAGTTGTAGGAAAGCGTCCAGCATGTCCTTCTCTTTCTCAAACAACATCGTGTTTTCAAATCTCTTTGTAAGTTCTTCAGCGTCCGCCATGCTTATGGTCTTGGGTGGTACTGCAAGTGTGACCAGTTGATCCGTCCAGCTCATGTAACAACTTATGGCAGTAATGGGCATGAACGGATCATCTGTTGTGGAATAACCTCGATCTGGATCGAAGTCCACCTCGATATCAAAAAACATCACGTTCAGTTTTGGAGTCTCCTTACCCAAGTAATTCTCTTCCAAACATCTGAACACGGGATTGATATCATGCTCATAAAGTTGCTTGTTCGACCTTATACGTTGCTCCTTTATGAATTCTTTGTTTGTGGAACATATCACTCTCTGTAGAGGCTCACCTGTCATGCCCCTGTGTTTGCCCCTTGCGTCTGGATAGTAGAACACATACCTGGCATCGTATTCAGTGAATATCCTGCCCTTCTTTGGATCACGTTCTACCACGTAAATCTTGTCTTCGTCTTTTTTGTATAGTGCGTCTATGTAACTCATCCTACCACCAATAACTTGCTACGCCGTAGCCGTAGACATTTATGATCGAGAAATAGCCAGTGATCATCATAACGAAAGCGGCGTTCCTCCTGTATGCGGCATAGCATTGTGTTATCGCTCCTATGAAGAATCCAGGGTATATAATCGTCATGTCTGGGTCTGCGGCCGTTATCGCAAGTGTTAGGCTGGCTCCAACTGTGAATATGAAACTGACAAGTTCAAAATAGAACGCTGTCCTATCACTCTCAAAACTACGAAGCCAGAATGTTCTGACTTTGTCTAACATTAAAGTTTGCCGGCTGTGTTTAGTATGCTTTCCAGTGTGTCCATCTCGTCCGCGATGTTCTGATAGTTGCCCTTGTGTGCAACGGATATCGCTTTGTTGATGAGTGCTGGTTTAAGTTCCAGTTCTTCTGCGATTGCTTTCACGGTGTCTTTCAATCCACCCTTCAAGTCCTCAACCTCACCTAGTACCTGTGAACCCTGGGAAATGATCTGGATCAATTTCTGCTTTTCTGCGTCATTGAAGTTTCTTACTGCCATTTGTTTCTCCTGTTGTTGTCAACAGTATATAACAGATTTACAATGAATGCAAATTATTTTTTCTTGGTGGCCTAGTATTTTACCGCAAGAACCTTCGAAGGTCTTTTTCCACTTGTGCTATTTGGTCATCCACTGTGTCTCTGTCATCATCGGAGTTATTGATCACGTGTAAATCATCAAACAAACGCCGGAACCTTCCCAGATTTTGTGTAATGGTTTTGAAATTCCGATGTATCAGTTCATCTGGTAATGTACGTTCCCTTTCTTTGTTCCTACGCAGTGCGGTCTGTAGATCTGTGTTGACGAAAACCATGGTCGTTTCATATCCTTTGTCCTCGAGCTCTTTGTTGATATCTCGCACGGTTTCGTATGATCTGCCGGTTGAATCGATCAACAAGCCCAGGCCACTCTTGGTGTGTGACTGTTGCTGTTTGGCGACCAATTCTTTTGATCTTTGCCTTTGTCTTTCTCTCTCGGGTTCTTCTTCGGGAGGCATTTTCCAAGACAGGTTTTTCTTTGTCATGAGACGCTTGAACCAGATATCCATGTTCACCTGTTTCAATCCTTGAAATGTGCCTGCTAATCTCCTGGCAACATACGTCTTGCCCGCACCGGGAGACCCAGCGAAAAAAATTGCCTTGTGGGTGTAAGGATCATGAGGACCTTCTGTGATGTCTTTGATCTTCATTTTTTTTTGGTTTTGACGTTTTTGGCTTTACCACGCCTGTTGGGATCTGGATCTTGTCTTCTCTTTCTCTGAGCCGCACTCGCCCTGCCTTTTTTACCTAATGCGTACGCCTTCTTGGCTGGTAAACATTTCGGCTTGCCTTCCTTCTCTGATCCACGAGCACAGGCTCCCCTGATCTTGCCCTTGGGACCGAAACGCACCCATTTCTGTTTGAACCACTTCCTTAGATCCTCGTTCAGTGATTCTGCGAATACTAATTCACCACAGTTCACGCAGAAGTCCACGTCTTCCTTCTTGACGCAGTTGGGCACACGTTTGCCGAACATGGTCTTCATGCCCCGCTTCTCGTATCCCTTCCAGCACTTCTCTGTGATTACGTCTGTGATCCTCATTAGATTATTCCTATAGCGTAAAATATACTGATTTCAATGCTTAACATGACAGACAGAGCGATTACACAAACACCGATCGCCTTAGGTAATGCTAGGTAGTCTTTTTTTGTTTTTGTTCTTGTGCAACAACTGTCCATTACTTCTTGCTCTTGTTACCCCAGTTGGCCGCACCTTTTTTACGACACTGAACCAGAGCACCAGAGGCATAGGCCGATGGCCAAACTTTGTATCTTGATTTCACCTTGTGATAGCAGGCGTCCTGTTTCTCTGCTAACTGTTCAAATTCGGCTTCGGATATTCCAACTACTTCCGTTATCTTCATTTACCACTTCCTACAAGACCAATATCTCGCTTTGGTCTTTGGTCCTGGATTTGCACAGTTGTGTCTTGCCCTGAATGATTTCCTTGCCTTTGGATTTGATTTCCTGATCTTCATGGTCTTCTGTCCGGCCTTCCTCGCTGAACTTCCACCGTGTCCGAAGTTGACTTTCTTGACATTGCCTGTCTTTGGATCCTTCACGTACACCTTGAATTTCTTCACATCACCACGCATGGGTTTGTTGAGAGGAACCTTCCTGCCCCTGTACTCTGCGTCGAACAGTTCCGTCTCGTCTTCTGGGAAACCTAGTGGACCAAGCACTTCTTCGAAGTCCTCGTCCTCTTCGATGTCAAACTCATCACCCTCTGGCATTGGTTGATACTTGTCCTCCTTAAGACCCGCCTTCTCGAGCATGCCTCTGATGCTGTCAAGTTTTTGTTCTAAATCTGCATCGCCTGGTAAAATTCTATGTAAGTCGTCTAGTAAGCCATTTGATATTGGAGACATTTCCATTGCGGCATTTATTTCTGCGTCTTCCCAGTCCTCTTGTTTCTTTCCAAGTTCTCTTTCTGCGGCCTGTAGTTCGCCGACTTCGAATGTTAATTGTGCTATGCCCAGCTCGAATGCATACTCATATAGTGCCTCGATCAGGTTGTCGTCCTCTAGATTCTTGTACTGTGAGTATTTCTTGGCCCACT
>Ga0222718_10000121_pt1 | contig 77219 bp, 69 predicted proteins | sample C33_27DmetaG_FD_165045 | JGI IMG/M metagenome (GOLD analysis project Ga0222718, IMG submission 165045) | Estuarine water microbial communities from San Francisco Bay, California, United States - C33_27D | ecosystem: Environmental > Aquatic > Marine > Unclassified | place: USA: California... | reverse complement strand
TAGGAACAGTAATATTTTCACCTGATTCAAAAGAAGAATGGAAAACATCTGAAGAATTCTATAATGATGAAGGTATGTTAGAGTGTGTTGTAGCACAACACGAGATTGACCACCTTGAAGGTAGGTTGATAACAGATAGAAGATATACACAAACAATCACACGAGGAAAAAAATATGGTAGAAATGAAAGAGTGATGGTTAAACTATCAGATGGAACTACTGAATTTATGAAATATAAAAAAGCACAACCTTTACTTTCACAAGGTGCTGAAATCTTATAAAAGAAACGAAAACATGGGAAAACTTATATTTAGCTATACTGATAAAGACTTTATAGAATCAAATAGAGAGGCTAACAAAATTGAATTCGATGTACCAGATGATATGGACATCAATGAATACAAAGTTGTTTGTGTTAGGTTGGCATCTGCATTAGGTTATGGTAATAAATCAATCAATAAATCATTTGGTGATTTGGTTTTTGGAAATGAAGATAAAAATGAATTAAAAGATTTATTAGATGAGCTTAACATCAAAGACAATACTAAAAAAATTACAAAGTAAATTACTTACTCAAAGTTTAGCTACTCAGAGTATTATGGATTTGCTTATAGAAAAGAAAGTTTTTACAAAAGAAGAAATACTAAATAAAATAGATTTCAATATGGAGTTATGGGAAGATTTAGTAAAGGAAAATAAAAAACTTCTTAAAATGACAAATGAGGTATTAGAAAGAATACCAGATGAAGAAGATGAAGTTACAGAAGGTTTATACTATGGGCCGATAGGTGAGTGTTAAAAAAACTCCCTAAAAATTTGGATATATCGAAAATTTTTCGTATATTTACATAGTAAATCAAAAGGAGCAATCCCTATGAAAAAACAAATATTAACAGTAGTAATTTCAATGTTTGTAACATTGGGATTAGTTGGATTTACAGCCAACATTATATTACCAAAAGTTCAACCAGTAGCAGAGGTATTAGAACCCAAACCAGTTGAACTTGTAGAAATAGAAATAGAACCTATTAAGATAGAAATAAATCAACACGATATGTTTCTTGAAGCAATAGGAATGAGAGAATCCTCAAACAGATACGATATTGTAAATGGTTGGGGTTATATGGGAAAATACCAATTCGGTAAACGAACTCTCAAATCATTAGGATACGATGTATCAAAAGAACAATTTCTTAATTCACCTTACTTACAAGAAAAAGCAATGTTAGATTTACTTTTACATAATAAAAAAATACTTCAGAAGTATATTGATAAATGGGAAGGTAAATCCATACATGGTAGAGAGATTACCGAAAGTGGTATTCTTGCAGCTGCACACTTAGCAGGACCAGGTAATGTTAAAAGATTCTTAAAAAAAGGAAAAGAATTCAGAGATGGTAACGGTACAAAATTAACTTCCTACCTTACACAATTTAGTGGATACAAATTAAACTTAGAATAATATGTTAGAAATATTTACAACCTATAATATCATTATAGGAGTTTCAGTAATACTGAACATTGTCTTATTGGTGGGTATTAGAAACCTTTTAAGACAGAACGAACAACTTGAAGATAGATTAGTTGGAACCGTACAGACTATACGAACAAGAGTATCAGATGCACTTGAAAACATGAGAAGATTAGATAACAAACAAGTTTTCGAAAAAGATGATGAAGTGGGTGTTACTTTTGATGAAATGAAAAAGATAGTTCAAGATTTAAATAACCAATTTTAATATGCCAAAGAAAAGAAGAAAAAAATCCAAAATATATTTTGGTACACCTGCTCAAGAAGCAATCATAGAGTACAACAAATGTAAAGACCCGGTAGAGAGGTCTAAAATTTATGAAGAAAGAATTAAATATCCTTTCGAAAAATTGGCAGAGAATGTTTTGAACACATTTAAGTTTACTTATTTTGATGTACCAAAGATAGATGTTCAAATGGAAGTAGTTTCTACAATGGTAGAAAAAATGCATATGTTTCAAGAAGGTAAAGGTAGAGCTTTTTCTTACTTTACTATTATTGCAAAGAACCATTTGATTCTAAAAAACAATGGTAACTACAAAAGATGGAAACAAAATGCATTATTATCTCAAATGCCTGAAACTTGGAATCCACATAATGACCATTTTCAAGTTGAGGAGAATAATGAGTTTAGGGAATTTAAAAGAATGATGTTGGAGTATTGGGATGAAAACTTAAATTTTGTATTTACAAAAAAACGAGATTTACAAATAGCAGATGCAGTATTAGAATTATTTAGAAGAAGTGAACATATAGAAAACTTTAATAAGAAACATTTATATCTTCTTATTAGAGAGATGACTGATTGTAAAACTCACTACATTACCAAAGTTGTAAATGTAATGAAACAACATCAGAAAAAAATGTTAAATGATTATTTAGAACATGGTGAAGTTAAAAAAAGTAATTCGAATTCGTTTTACGAGGGAGATAGTAGATTTATAGATACTGATTATTTATAGTTATGAAAATTAAATATGTTTTAGGAATAAGTTGTGGTTACCATGATAGTGCCGCTTGTTTATTAAAAAATGGTAAGGTAGTATCTGCTTGTGAAGAAGAAAGATTCACAGGTATAAAACACGATTCATCTTTTCCATATAATACGATTAAATGGATATTCGAAAGTAACTCAATTACAAAAGATGATATTTCTGAAATATGTTTCTATGAAAATCCTACTTTAAAGTTAGATAGAATAAAAGAAAGTACTAACAAAAAACCAAAAAGGTGGTACAATTTCTTTTCAAAGAAAAATAATATAATAGAAAGAAACCAAGAAGGATATGATATTTTACTAAAAGATATTGAAACTATAAAGGGTAAACAAACTAAAGTATCCTTCACAGACCACCATTCCTCTCATTTAGCATATTCATATTATACATCACCATTCGAATCATCAGCTATACTTTCAGTAGATGGTGTTGGTGAATGGAAAACAACTGCACTTGGAATTGGTAAAGGTAATAAAATAAAAGAACTTCAAAGTATAAACTTTCCTCATTCATTAGGAATGTTTTATTCTAGTATGACAGCATTTCTTGGATTTAAACCAAACGAAGGTGAATATAAAGTAATGGGATTAGCTCCCTATGGCAATCCAACTAAATTTAATTCAAAGTTTGAAGATATACTTCAAGAATCTGAAAGAGATGAATATAAATTAAATATGAAATATTTTACATATGAATATTCTGATACTCATATGTTTAATGAAAATTTAGGTGAACAATTGGGAATACCAAATAGATTACCAGATGAACCTCTAACTCAAGATTATAAAGATTTGGCAGCATCTGTACAATTTCAATATGAAAAATTCTTTTTTAAATTATTAGATAGATTATACAAAATTACAGAATCACCGAACTTATGTTTAGCTGGTGGTTGTGCATACAATGGAACTGCTAATGGAAAGATAAAAGAAAAAACTAAATTTCAAAATGTTTGGATTCCACCAGCACCATCTGATGCAGGTTCTTGTATTGGTGCTACTTTATCTAAACATTATGTGAATAATAAAATACCAAGAGTAGATAACACTAATCCATTCTTAGGCCCTCACTATTCTAAAGAATATATTTTAAGAGCTTTAAATGATTTTGGTAATGATGTTTACTATGAATGGAAACCACAAGATGAAATGATTCCATATATAGCACATGAAATAAGTGAAAATAATATATTGGGATTATTTCAAGGTAGAATAGAATTTGGTGCAAGAGCATTAGGTAATCGTTCAATATTAGCAAACCCAAGAGACCCTCAGATGAAATCTCGTTTAAATATGATGATTAAAAAGAGAGAAGGGTTTAGACCGTTTGCACCAATATGTTTATTAAATTCATTAACAACATATTTTGATTATGATTCTGAAATTCCTTATATGAATCAAGTTGTAAAAGTAAAAGAAAGATTTAGAAAACAACTACCTTCTATAACTCATGTAGACGGTTCAGCTAGAGTTCAAACTATAAATGGATTTCCAAATAGATATATAGAATCTTTATTAAAACAATTGAATAAAATAAATGGATTTCCAATTGTAATTAATACCTCATTCAACTTAAAAGACCAAACAATGGTTTTAACACCAGAAGATGCAATCAGAACATTTCTAAATTGTGAAATGGATATTTTGATTCTTGGTTCTTATGTTGTAAAAAAGAAAATCCTTTAACCTTTCCATAATATTTTGATAACAATTTCTTAACATAGGTATATTTATACTAAAGGAGGAATTATGAATGAACAATTATTCAAAGTAAAGATTGTTCAAATAATAGCAATCCTATTATTTTCTCTGTGTACCATTCCGCTCTTTGGACAAACTTCCAAAGTTATTACACAGATAGATGACAATCTTTACCAGTATAGAGCTTACAACGAAGATGGTTCTATACACCAAAAAGGAAAATACATCGGAACAAAAGATGGCAAACTATTAGTCCATTCTTATTGGAGTGATGATGTAGGTACTAAGGCTCTCTATAACAAAGGAAAGTTAGTTTGGATTAAACCAAAGGGACAACCTCGTTATACTTATAAAGAGATAGAGTACGAACAAATGAAGGCTCGTATTAGAGACTTAGAAAATAAACTGGCAATTAGGCCCTAATCGTAATTCAAAGTGATTAGTAAAGTTTTAACCCCACAATTAGTGGGGTTTTTTTATTGACACCCAATATTGTTTACTCATTAGGTGTTAAAATCAAAACTTAACTTTTTATTTCATATATACAATAGTTATTTGTGGACAAGTCCGTTGTTTTGGAATATGAAAAAGTTATTATTCTTAATTAAAACAAAGGAGAAACAATATGGATTTTTTAAAAAAAATCGGCTCTTGGGCTGATGAACTAACAAAAATCGGTATTAGTATCGTTGCCTTGGGAGTTGTACTTGAAGTATTATTCAAAGGTGCAAACATTCCATTCTGGCCAGAAGTATCAGTAGTTGATAACATTATGGGCATTTTAGGAAGTTTGAGTGCTGAAGGTCTATTAGGACTAGTTGGTGCTTTCGTACTTTACCATATAATCAAGAAGTAATAATTACTAATTGATTCCATAACGCGTTAACAATTTAAAACCTCTCTTCGGAGAGGTTTTTTATTTTACCATATTTATATACAACATAATATGGTATAATCATGAGTACGAATTTTGAATTATTTCCTGGCAAAAACCTAAGTGGGTTGTTTGAGGATATCTATGATAACCAACAAAACAAGAAACAAAGGATATCAGAACTAATTGCTGAAATGAAAAAAGTAATTAGACATTCTGGTGATATGGCAGTGATTGGGCCAATCATAAAAGATTTAGTTGATACTTCAGTAAGAAACGATGAATCACTAATCAAGATGGCAGCAATTGCACAAAGAATGATTGCCTCGAAAGATAAATCCGAAGGAGATACTGGTTTCCTTTCCGATAAAGAAAAAGAACAATTACTACAACAATTAGAAGATACGGTTTACGAAGTAGAAACTGAAAAAACGAAGGTTGATGATTTAACTAACGAAGTTGAAGAATTAAAACAAAAGGTAAGTAATGAGTAGATTAAGTAAATCATTAAGTGCATCATCCACAAATAAATCAATCAGAACTACTTCAATTCCTACTGGTGTTGTTTTAGATGTTATTCTTGATGAATCACATCCAAGAGTAACAACATATAGTGATATAAATAAAGATATATTTACTGATGGTGTTGGTGGTGGATTTAGAGTAGGTGGTGTTGTTATTAGAACACTAGATGATAAAATAACTCCTCTTGAAAAACTACCAATATACATGCCAGAAACAAATGATGTTGATATACCAGTTATTGGTGAAGAAGTTTATTTAGTTAAAAAGGGTAATATTAAGTATTATCAGAGAATGTCATCTCGTTTTATAAACGATGGAGATGCATCTCCTCAAAGTATAAGTTCATTATATCCTGAAAAATTTAAACCAAATAAATCTGCTGGATACTCAACAACATCTCAAACAGGAACACCACAATCAAGTACTGGTTCAGAAGTAGAATATAAATTTGGAGAGTACTTTACTAATACCAATATAAATAAATTAAAGTTATATGAGGGTGATAGAGTAATTCAATCAAGATTTGGCCAATCAATTCGTTTTAGTGCTTATAATAATGAAGAAAAAGAATTTTCACCTACTATAATAATAAGAAACAGACAGAATGATACTGTAAACAAAGATAAGTTAAGTGGAGATTTAATTGAAGAAAATGTTATTGAAGATGGTTCTATCATTTCATTATCAAGTGAAAAATATGAATTACCATTTATACCTGGTAATGAAGAATCACCACTTGATTTAGGTGAAACGATTTATTATAACAAACCAGAGAAATTAGATGGAGACCAAATACTTGTTAATAGTGGTAGAGTTATAATATCATCAAAAACAGATGAACTGTTGTTTTTTTCTAAAGGAAATTATTCATTTGTATCAGAGGGAGATTTAACAATAGATAATTTAATTGGTGGAGCTAGTTTAGATTTTGGAGATGATGTTACTATAACTACTGATAAAAATTCTTCAAATGTTTGGGTAAATACTGGTAGTGGAGAAATAAGATTAAATACTACTTCAGAAGGAGAATCTCCATCAACAGGACAGAGAGAACCATTAGCACGAGGAGAAACTTTAAAAGGATTATTAGAAGAACTTATAGATTTAATTAATAAACAAGTATTTTCAACACCAGCTGGTCCAACTAAAGTAGGACCAAATAATAATGCAGATTTTAATCAACTCAAAGGAAGATTATCCGAATTCCTTTCCGAGTATAATTTTACAGAATAAAAAATGTCATTTGCTATATTCAAACAAAATATGTTGAGTTATATGCAAAATCAAGGAAGTATAGATTCTTATAATGATTTTGCAACTAAACTTACAACAGAATATGATATGGCAGTTCGTAGTGGATTTCAAACCATAAATAATATTCCCTTAGCTAAAGATAATAAAAAACTAATGGAATCGATGGTTAAGTTAGCATGTGCAACTTCACTAACAAAAACAGAAGGTAAACATAATTTTATAGACGATATAGGCAAGGGAGTAGTTGGATATTGGACTGGAGCAACATTAGTAACAGGAATACCTCCAATTATACCAGCAACTGGTGCCGTACAAAATCTAACTTCATTTTCAGCCTTTGTTACTAATCCAGGCACATTCCCAAAAGTAGGATTACTTATTCCAACCGATGATTCATCTGTATTTTTAGATAGATTAATTCAGGCAATGCAACAACACATAACAACAATACAAGGAATGTATATAACACTTTCTATGTATCCTGGATTTCCACTCATACCACCTGCCCCTGGTATAAGAACATTTACTGGATTTACTATACCACAATAATTTTAAAAACCATAAAATGAATAAAGATATATTTATATTAGACAAGGAAAATAAAAGATTATGGAAACAAAACAACTAGTCAAAGTAATTAAAACAATAGTAGAAGCTGAAGTGGCTAAAAACCACGAGAAGTTTCTAACAAAAACTTTTCCTAAAATATTAGAGGAAGAAGTTAATAAAAGATTAAAAGAGGTGAAGGGGGGTATTGTGCCGTCCTCTACGCAATTAGTAGAAGATGATGTGGTAGACCCATTCGAACAAGCAGAAATTGCTTTACAAGAAGAAAGAACACAACCTAAAAGACAATTCACTAAAAATGAAAAGTTAAACGAGGTACTAAATAATACAAAACCATTTTCAGCAGAACAAAGAAAAGGTACACCAACTACTAAATCGGTATTGGATAATTTTCAACAACCTGTAAATGAAAGTATGGATAAGACAGTGACATTTAACTCTCAAGGTGCACAAGGTGGTACTGATATGATGAGAGCTCAGATGGCACAAAAAATGGGTTATGGTGATTTAAAAAAAGGACCAAGTAAAACAGGTCTTGGAGTTCAAACAGGATTACCTGGTTTAGATAGAATTCTAAATAGAGATAATTCTGCACTTGTAAAAAAGTTTAAAAGATAGGAATTTATAGATGGCGTATGTTCTTGATAAAAAAGTAGTAAAAGATACCAAAGCATTTAATGATTATGCTTATGGTATTACTTTGCCTGTGAAACGAGGTAACACTGGTTTCTTTGAACAATCTTTTTCATCATTTGAACAAGCAAAATCAAATCTTAAAAATCTTCTGTTAACAAAACAAGGTGAAAGAGTAATGCAACCAAACTTTGGTACTGGATTACATTCTCTTTTGTTTGAACAAATGACAGATGATTTTGAAAATAAGTTAACAGAAACCATAACTAAGAGTGTTAGTTATTGGTTACCATATATAAACATAGAAGAAATAGATGTAAAGATGACCGATGAGATGAAAGATAGGAATAGAGCAGATATGAATATACAGTTTACAATTGGTAATCAAATAGAATTACAAGAAATAACATTTACAATTCAGGGGTAATCGATGGCGTTAAATAGTTCAACAAATAAAAGTAATAAGGGAAGAGATATAAAGTATCTTAACAAGGATTTTAGTCAGTTTAGAAAAAACCTGATTGATTACGCTAAAACTTACTTTCCAAAAAGTTATTCTGATTTTAATGAGTCATCACCAGGTATGATGTTTATTGAAATGGCATCTTATGTAGGAGATGTTCTTTCATACTATACAGATGATTCACTTAAAGAATCTTTAATGTTATATGCTGAAGATTCTGAGAATGTTATGGCACTTGCAACTTACTTAGGGTATAAACCCAAAGTAACCTCTCCATCTATTGTACAGCTTAGTGTATATCAATTAGTACCTGCAACAGGAACAGGTAGTGATGTAAGACCTGATTCAGATTATTATCTTAGAATAAAAGAAGGAATGGTTTGTGAATCTACAAATGGTACTTCATTTAGAACAACTGAATTATTAGATTTCAATGATAATGATGATAGAGAGATAACTGTTTATACTCGTGATAATAGCTCAAACGAACCTACACAATATCTAGTAAAGAAATATGTACAAGCTATTTCAGCTGAAATAAAAACAATACAAGTTAATTTTGGAAGTTCACCAAAACAATTTTCTGATATAACTATTGGTGATGCAGATGTAATTGATATCTATGATGTTAGAGATTCTAATGGAAACAAGTGGTATGAAGTTCCATATCTTGCACAAGAAATGGTTTATGTTGATTATCCAACATCAGAACAAACTGATAAAGATTTAAGTCAATTTAAAGAATCTGTACCAAGTGTATTAAAGTTAATTAAAACTTCAAGAAGATTTACAAAAAGAATTAATTCAAATAATACAACTTCACTTGTATTTGGAGGTGGAAACTCAACTTCATCAGATGAAACATTAATTCCTAACTTTAAAAATGTAGGATTAGGGTTAAGAAACTCAGTAGATAGATTAGGTTCTTCATTTGACCCATCTAACTTTTTAAAAACAACATCTTATGGACAAGCTCCTTCAAACACAACACTTACAGTATCTTATTTAGTGGGTGGTGGTGTTGAATCAAATGTAGCTTCTAAAGAAATAAAAAGAATAACTTCTATTAGTTATGATGAAGATACGAGTGTATTTACAGCATCTCAACTTTCATTATACAACAGAATGAAAGCATCGGTAGCTGTTGAAAACGATTCACCAGCAACAGGTGGTAGGGGTGAAGAAACAATAGATGAAATCAGAGAAAATTCATTAGCAAACTTCGGTTCACAAAATAGAGCAGTAACACGAAAGGATTATCAAGTAAGAGCATTATCGTTACCTCCTAAGTTTGGTGGAATTGCAAAAGCATATTGTGCACCAGATGGAGAGTTAGATAACAACTCACCTAGTTCTATATTAAATAATCCTGATTCATTAGATGAATTTGCAGGTTTAGTACAATCACTAAAAGATACTAAAGTTACTGAACAAGAAATTAAAGAAGAAGTAAAGAAGTTTTTAAGTAGTAAAAAGAATAATGTAAATGAAAAAAATAATCCTTTTGCTATAAACTTATATGTCCTTGGATATAATTCAAGTAAATATTTACAAACTATTAATAGAGCAGTTAAAGAAAACCTAAAAACATATTTGGGAGAATATAGAATGTTAACTGATGGTGTTAATATTATAGATGGTTATGTAATCAACATAGGTGTTGATTTTGAAATCAGAGTTTATGGTGGATATAATAAAAGAGAAGTTCTTTCTAAGTGTATAAACGAACTAAAAGAATATTTCAATATTGATAATTGGACATTCAATATGGCCATCAACATTTCTGAAATTGAATTATTAATTGCAGGAGTAGAAGGAGTACAATCAGTACCGAAGTGTGAAATTACTAACAAGTGTTTAGGAAACTATTCATCACATTCTTATAATATATTAGATGCAACTAAAAACAAAATGGTTTATCCATCTTTAGACCCATCTGTATTTGAAGTGAAGTTTCCAAACAAAGATATAAGAGGGAGGGTTGTATAATGTACTATTTCGTAACAGCATCTAAAGATACAACAATATATTTACAACAACCCACACAAAATACTGGGTTTGATGAAATATTAGAAGTTTCCAAAACTTATTATGGAAACTTAAAAGATAACGCAAGAACATTAATTAAGTTTGATACTGCTCCAATATCACAATCAATAGTAAGTGGTGAGATAACAATGAGTTCTGCTGAACTTATTTTAAAAGAATGTGAATCAAATGAAATACCAACTGATTATACAATTTATGCTTATCCTGTTTCTCAATCTTGGGATATGGGTATAGGAACAAGGTTTGATAACATAAGTACTGATGGGTGTTCTTGGGAAAAGAGAACAACCTCATTAACTTGGTTAGGAACTGATTTTGCAAGTGGAACAACTGGTTCATTTAATGGTAAGGGTGGAACATGGTACACAGGTTCAGCCGCTTCACAATCTTTTTCATATGAGTCAACTGATATAGAGATGGATGTTCTAACTCCACTTAACTCTTGGATAAGTAGTTCAATACCAAATGAGGGTTGGATTATAAAACATTCTTCAGCAAAAGAAAATGATACCGAAGATTATGGACAATTAAAGTTTTTTTCAAAAGAAACAAATACTATATACCAACCGAAGTTAAGAATTGGTTGGGATGATTCTTCTTTCTCTACTGGTTCTCTTAGTGCATTAACTGCCGATGATATTCATATCACATTTAAGAGATTAAAAGTAAGATATAAACGAGGAAGTAAACCTACAATCAGAGTTTTTGGGAGAGAAAAATATCCTCTTAAAAATTACACCAATCAATATGCTTATACAGATGTATATTATTTACCATCAACTACTTATTACCAAATTAAAGATGCGGTAACAAATGAAGTTGTGGTTCCATTTAATGATAACTATACAAAAGTTAGTTGTGATTCCAATGGTAATTATTTTAAATTAAATTTAAGTAACTTTGAATATAACAGAGATTACTATATAGAAATAAAAGTAAATAGAAGTGGTGTGATTGAATACTTTACTGATAAAGAGTTAACTTTCACCGTAGAGAAATAAAATGGCGTTAAACGATAGATTTAGAATTGATGAACTTTTAAAAAAAGGTTCAAAGGCTATAAAGAGAGATTACTCTGATGGTATTGTTGTGCGTAAAAAGGATGGAAAGGAAGTTAACCCAACCTCCAAAAAAATAGAAAAACCATTTGGAGAAGAACCAATTCGAGGTAAACAAAAAAATCCAAAAATAAAAACAGATTTACTAGAACCACAAGAAGAACAAAATGTAGAACAAACTTCTTTTAGTGGAGAAACAGCTTCATCATTAGAAAGACCTTATTATACAGAATCAGAATTAGAAAAAGCACTTGATATAAAGGTTGATGAATTAATAAATAAACCAAGAGAATCACGAGGTCAGTTTGTTAGATTAGATAAATTGATTGAACAGAAAGAAATAAATCAGAATTTATCACAACAAATAAAAGATTTAACACAAGAAAGAGATGCGGCATTAAATCAAATATCAACATTACAAACACAAATAGACCAATTGATTGCGGATGTTGCTGCTAAAACAGAAGAAGTATTACAAAGAGATAGAGAGTTTAGAGAACTTCAAGCAAGATATCAAGTGTTACTTAGTGATTTCCAAAGTTCTGTTTTAAAAGGAACTAAAGAGGGTATAGAAAGAGTTTCATTAACTGCTCAAGTAAGAGGATTGGGTGCACAAAAAGAAACACTAGCATCACAATTAACAACACAAAAAGATATTGTAAAAAACCTTACAGAGAATATTAAAACTCTTAATCAACAAATGAAAAACCAAGCACAAATTGCTACTCAACAAATTGAAGCTGCCAATCAACAAGTAGAAGCGGCTCAAGCAACAGCAAGTGCAAGTGCTAACTCTAAAAAGAAAAAAATTATTTGTACTGAATTATATGAACAAGGTTTCATGCCACAGTTTATTTATGAAATGGATGATAAGTTTGGTGATATTGTACTAGAACATAAACCAGAAGTAATGTATGGTTATTGGATTTGGGCAACACCAATCGTAAATGGATTAAAGAGAAACAAAACATTTGCTAAATTTGTTTACAACTATTTTGTAAAAGATTGGTCAGAGTATATGGCATATGAAATGGGAGTATTACCAACAGAAAATCGTAGAGGAAGAAAATTACATAAATTTGGAGAAAAGTTTTCTATTTTAATTTATAAACTATTTCCAAATCAACTTAAAAAATTATCATGGCTATAGAAGGATTTAAAGATATAGTTGAAAGACGAGGATATAAGGTAGAATCTGAAGATAGACAAATCTTTGAGAGGGAAATTGGTAAGTCATTCTTTGGTCTTGGTAATGCTGATATGATTGAATTTATTTTATTAGATTCTAATGATAATCAATTACCACAAGGAGATGATGGAAAACTTGTAAGATATATCCACCTAAATGATAAAAATATTAGAGATTATTTTTTAATATCTAATAATAACTTTACAAAAAAGAAAAACGATGCTTCTGAGTTTATTGTTGATATAGAAAAGTTAGTAAGAGAAGCTGGATATGAAAATGGTATTTTTAAAACACAGGTAACATTATTAAATAGAAGAGCAGGTTCGGAAGTAAATGATATTGATAAACTTTGGATACATGAAATATCTCCATCAAGAACAGAGATACGAGTTGTTCCAATTAAAAAAGAAAAACTACCAAACAAAGATTTAGAAAAAAGATATGATGTTTTAACAAAGAAAGGTCAGTTTAGAGATGATACAATTTATTTTGCTAAACAATTTATAGAAAATGTAACAACAGAAAAAGTTTTAAAAACTTTTAGTTTGATTAAAGGAAAGCAAAAAGATAATAAAACATATCAATCTTTGATTAAAAAAGAATTTAAAATAGAAAATATTGAAATTTTTATAAAAATTTTAAGAGATAAATTTATAGAATCTGTCAATTATTTTATTGATGATAGAGAGTGGGATATTAGTAACATCAATTATGGTAAACCAAAAAATAAGTTAGATGTAATTGAACTTTCTATTGATACAATTAAACAAGTAATGGAACAATCTATTACTAATATAATTTCAAAGTACTTACCTAAAAGAGATATTCAAGATGATAATATACTAACACCAGAAGAACAAATAACTTTTGATGAAGTTAAACAAATATTAAAATCGTCAGTATCAAATACATTGTACGATTCAACAGAGCCAAGTGATACAACAGTACGAGGATGTACAGACCCTAATGCAAAAAACTATAATCCATCTGCTCAGGAAAACGATGGAAGTTGTATCTACAATGATGACCCTATTGATATTGAAGGTTGTACTGATTCTAGTGCTTTAAACTATAACCCTAAAGCAACGAAGGATGATGGTAGTTGTAAATATGATAATACTACACCAACAAAAACTCAAAAATTCTATGTTTGGTCAGAAAAGGGTAGTATTAAATATAAACTAAATGGTACAGCTAATCTTCTTTCAGGTATTGAATTTGATATGTTTGAGATAACATATGATGATGATGGTAGTATTAAATTTAGTGGAGATGTTAGAACAACTCCAAAACTAAAACCCATTGCCAATAAATTATTTACATATAGGGTTATAAATCAAACAGAAATAAAAAGATTTACAGGTAAACCAATTGTGTATGATGGGTGGAATGGAAAACGTCCTGCTGGTGATTGGTTGGGTGGTGGTTATGCAGATGATTATATTGGTAGACCATATCCATTTGATGAAATTGATGGAGGAACAATATCTATAAGTAAAGGTCAGACTTTGAGTTTTAAATATAAAGATGCAGTTGGTAATATACTCACAAGTGAAGGTGTACCACCTGGTTCTGAATACTTGGTGTGTGCTCAAGAAAACAGTTTAATATTACCACCTGGAATGAAATTTATTAAATTAGAAAAATGTGGAATTGAAGAAAATAATAATGTAATTGTAATTGGAGCAGGACTTCCATCAGGAGGTTCAAGTGGAGGCTCTGGTGGAGGAGGTGGTTCATTTAGAGATGAAGTATTATTTGATGATGGTGGAAGAGACCCAATAAACCCATATACTAATCCTGGTGATTTCGTAGATAGACCAGTGAATATAAGGAATATTAAGTAATGGATAAATTAAGAGAAAAAGACATGTTTGATGATTATGTATCTGGGACTCCTAGAGTTATCATAGATTCAAATCCTGGTTCACCACCACCACCGATGTTACCTGGTGATACTGTGGTAGCATCATCCGCTGTCTATAACTCTGATGGAACTGTTACACTTGGAATTGATGGAAATCTACAAACTCAAAACAATCTTGAAAATTTTAGAAGATTAGACGAAGAACTTGGAGATGGTACAAATAGATTTGACCCAAATGATTTAATTGTAAATGGTGGACCGGGTTCAACTTTAATAGGAGGATGTACAGACCCCAATGCTAAAAATTATAATCCAAACGCAACAAGAGATGATGGTAGTTGTTTTTACAACCCACCACCGTTATCAAGTAATTTAAACAAAGAAATATCGTTTAATATTAAGGCAGATGGCAAAGTTGGTAAAGTTGTTGTAGATGGAGTTGATAGTACTGATATTAAATTAGGATTAAAATTTAAAGAAAAAGAATTATTACAGGAAAAGAAAATCCAAGTTATTTCTAATACAAGTATTACTTCTAATGAAACTTATTTTGTAAAGACAGTTCAACGACAACTTTTAAAACCAATAAAACCAGTTTTAGATTTAGATTTAGATAATGATTTTGTTATTGCAGATTTTCAAGATAGGATAAAGTTTGAAAAGGATATTGATTTTAAACCATCATTTGAGTTTAATATAAATGCTCAACGAAATAATCCAACATTATTTTCTTTGGGTGGGTTTGGAAACCAACCTGTACCTGCTATTGATTATGATAGGCCATCAACTGGTATTACATTTGGATATGATAAGTATCTTCCTCCAACTACTTTTAAAAAACCATCACTAACATTTGGAAATGTAAATTTCACTTATTATGAATTACAGGTTACAAAGGTAGTAAAAGGAGAACGAATACCTGTTCCTGTTCCAAAACTAAATACGAATTCAGGAATTGTTGGTGCTCAAGTATATACTAACTATCCATTATTTTTTACATTTGAACAAATACCAATAGACCCAAAAGTTTATCAATTTGATATTAACATTGATTCTGATATATCTTTTACAACTAAAAATCAGTTTATTAAATATACTACAAGTGATGGACAACAAGGTATTGTTTCTGGTAAACAACTTAAACTACGAGTAACTAAGGCTGGTCTTAATGTTAAACGAAATAATTGTTATATTAAGTTTGAAGGAGTTAATATTAGTGATTACACTCATAAAGTAGAATATTCTATTGTATATAGTACTAATCAGAGAAAAGACATATCAGCAATAGATTCATATTTTGAATTAAAGCCTGGATTAAATGAAATTAAAATAACAGGAAACAAAAATATAACTTCTAGTGAAACAAAACCAACTATAAATGTTAAGAACACAAACCTTGTATTTAACATAGCAAGTTCAGATACAGTTACAGTTGATTATGAAACAAAATATGCTGATAAGGTTATTTATGTTTTAGGTGATGTTGTTAGAGAAATTGGAAGAGGTGGTTCTATTGTTCTTAAAAATTCTGATTTTACAAATGGTGTTGGTAAATATACACTTTACTTACAACCAGTATCATCAAAATCTGGTAGTGGAGAAAATAAAAAAGTATTAATAAATGTATTAAGTAAAGCTTATTTACCTGGACCTGATATTACACATATTAATTATCCACAAAATATTGTAGGAGCTGATTTTAAAGAATTTGATGTTGACTTTGATATTTCTTGGCAATCAATTAATACTAACTACATAAAAATATTTGTTGGTAAAGAATCAGATAATACATTATTAACAAAAGTATCTAAGGCTGGAAAACAAAAGTTAAATGTAGCAGAAATACTTAAATTGGCAGGTGAAACATTAGATATCGATAAAGATGTTACTGTTTTTAAACTTTTATTTATTCCTTACAACGAAGAAGGGAATGAATTAACTGCAGGTAAAACTGAAGAAGTAAAAATTACATTTGATAAGGGTGATTTAAGATTAAGAAGAGGAAAGGTTGTTAATGATTTAAAGGAATCATTTATAAAAAACTTTAATGATTTTGATTTTAGTGATTATATATCTCCTTTATTAACTCATTACTTACATATTGGAAATGGTGATAATAAATTAATTTCAACATGGGGTGTTGATGAAACTACATTTTCTGAAGAATATAGAGATGAAGAAACTAATGAAGTAAAATATAGAAATGTAGAAAAATCAATAGTATTAAAACTATATGAACCACTGCCAAGAGAAATACAATCAAATGATAGAGTTTGGCTTTCTAAGGTACAATCAATACCATTAATAGACCAGATAACAATTATAGATGATGTATCTTCTAAATGTACACCATTAACACCAAACTTTGAATTGGAAGTCGGTGATTCTATTGGTTATCAAATACTTGATGATTTAATAGCAAGTGGTTCTACATCTTCAACTGAACTTGTAAATGAATTTGTATCATCAAGTAACTTCTCAGAAGATAACTTAAATATAAATTATGTTTCAGCATCTACTTCTTTTGTAGATAGTGTTTTAGTTAAAGGAAATAAAGATTACAATTGGAAAGATTTTGTAAAGTATTCTTCAGCAGTAGAAAGAGTAGAAAATTTTTACTATAAAGTAAAACTAATAAACTCGTATGATACACGATATAATTTATTAACAACAGGTACCGATTGGACGGGGTCTGTTTCAGTAACAAATGAGGCTAACTCACAACTTACAAAAATAAACAATATTAAAAAAGGATTTGATTCTTTTGAAAAATTCTTATATGAATCTTCTTCGGCTGATACTTTTACATATCCAAAAACAAATAGTACAGGTAGTATTATACATCCACTAAGTTCATCTGCTGTTGATTGGTATAATGGTGCTATTGATTCTGCAACTAATTATGATAATACCAATACATCAAGGTTTACTTATAACTTACCACAACACATTCAAGAAGATGATAAAGGACAAGAGTTTGTTTTATTCTTTGATATGGTTGGACAACACTTTGATATTTTATGGACACATATAAAGGGTATTTCTAATTCAAAAAAATTAGAACATAAATATGAAAATGGAATAACAAATGATTTAGTTTATCATATGTTAGAATCACTTGGATTTGATGCTGATATGGGAGCACAATCTCAATTCCTTTGGGAATATGCTTTTGGTAAACATACCGATGGTACTGTTGTAACTGAAATGAGTGGTAAAGATAGACAACAAGAAATTTGGAGAAGAATTTTAAATAACTTACCATATCTTTACAAACACAAAGGAACTAAGAGAGCACTTCATGCGGCTATGAGTTGTTATGGTATTCCTAATTCTTTATTAACTGTAATGGAATTTGGTGGACCAAAAGATACAACACAAAGTGGTACAACTAAATTTACATTTGAAGATAGAACAGCATCTATTAACATAAGTGGTTCATCAGCAATAACAATACCTTGGAAACCATTTAGTAATACATTAAGTACAGATTATCCAAACTCTGTTGAATTAAGATTAAATACAGAACAAAGACAAGACCAAGAAATATTAAGCGGTTCAGATTGGTCTCTACATTTATTAAAAGATACAGGTTCTCTTGGAAAAGTAGAACTTAGAGTAATGAGTGGAAGTACTTTGGTTAGTGAATCAACTGAAACTGCTCCATTATTTAATGATGGATATACTCAAATTGTTGTAACTAAAGAAACAACAAGTGGAAATGATGTATTTACATTCTACGCAAAAGAAGGATTTCAAGAAAGAATTAGAACTAATGTAAGTGGTAGTTTAACTATAAGTGGAGTAAGTGGATGGACTAGTGGTAGTGAGATAAAAGTAGGAGGTAGTACACTTACTGCTTCTGTTGATGAAATACGATTGTGGAGAACACCACTATCAGAATCAAGAGTTGATAATCACACATTATTTCCAGATGCAGTTGATGGAAATCATATATCAGCTTCAACTCATGATTTAATATTTAGAAATGATTTTGAATATCCAAAGAATAGGCATACAAGTGGTGATGTTGATATTAAAAATGTTGCAATAATAACAAGTTATTGTACTTCATCTGTTGCTAGTGGATTTACAAACGAAAGTAGTTATCCATACCAATATACACCATATGATAGAGATGTAACTGCAAATGTTCCATCAACAGGATTTAGTTTTGGTAATAAAATAAGATTTGAATCACAAACTAAAATATTAGATTTAAATTATAGAACAAGAGCAACCAAAAAATCATTTGACCAATCACCTGTTGATTCAAATAGATTAGGGTTATTCTTTTCACCAATTAAAGAAATTAATTTAGATATTCTAAAAGGATTGGGTGAGTTTAGTATAGATGATTATATTGGTAATCCAGCAGATGAATACTCGGATGAGTACAGCGAATTAAAACAATTAAGAAATTATTACTTTGATAGATACTCTCTTAATTTCCAAGAATATATTCAATTAGTAAGATATATAGATAAATCTTTATTTGAAACTTTAGAATCACTTGTACCACATAGAGCAATTACATCAAGTGGATTATTAATTGAACCACATATTTTAGAAAGAAGTAAAACAAAATGGAATAAACCAACTTCTGTAAAAAGAAATTGGAGTACTACTATTGATGTTGAAGAAGATGTAAATCTAAATGGTGAAAATCCACAATATAACGCAGTTGTAGATGCAGAAACTGATATAAATTTACAAGGAACAAACCCACAATATAGTGGAGTTGTAGATGCAGAAAGTGATGTAACTTTAACTGGAACAAATCCTGATTATTCTACAACCATATCTGCAGAATCCGATATTAACTTAGTTGGTAGTATTACAAGAGATAAAGATTCAACCATGGGTGGTATTGTATTTAATATCGATGCTAAAATCACAGGTTCAGTACAAGGTCAATATGATTCAACTGCATATGAACAAATAGGAATGGATCCTGATGGAATATCAAGATTAGGATTTGGATTATATGGAAGTGGTTCTCATTCTATAAGAAATTACATAGATGTATCTGGAAATAGAATAAAAGAAAGAGTAAAAGTATTTTTAGTAAAACAATCTTATACAGAAGATGTACCAGAAAATATATCAGATGATGCATCTCAAGGTACACAATTTGTAACACAAACAAAATATAGAAACAAAGTAACCATTTTACCATTTACTGGTTCTAATGGATTAGAAACATCAACTCCAAGTGGAGGTGATATTGTTTCTGTAACTCCATTAAATGGATATTTCCCATCTCATTATAGAAATGTTGGGGATTTAACAACTGGTTTAGAAAACTCATTCTTTAATGGTTCAAAACAAACACAGGCAACTACTTTAGATGGTGGTTCACCTGTACAAACATTTACTACAAACCCGAATACATTAAGAGTAAACAAGAGTGGTAGAGGTAGTGGAGAACCAATATTAGAGGTAGATTAAATGATTTTATAAAATAGTTATATTTATATATTGAATAACATTAACAAGGAATTTAAATTATGGCTTATTTAGATAACACCGAAATCACAGTAGATGCAATTCTTACTAAGAAGGGTAGAGAGAAGTTAGCAGCTGGACAAGGTTTAAACATCACAAAGTTCGCTTTGGGTGATGATGAAATAGATTATACCCTTTACGAACCAGCACATCCAAAAGGAAGTGCTTATTATGATGCAGCTATTAGAGCAATACCTGTAACTGAAGCTTCACCAGATGAAACTCAAGTATTAAGATACAAGTTAGTTACTTTACCAAAAGGTACAACTAAGATTCCTAAAGTTGAGTTTGGAGTCCCTTCAATTTCTACAACTCAAAATGGTGGACAGGTGAACTTATCACCAACAACTTCACCAAGTGGAAACACACAAAGTGGATATACAGTAATACTTGCTAATAAAAACGCAGGTTCTATCGTAGGTAGTGGTATAGAAAATGGAACAACACCAACATTCTTAGGGGATGAATTAACTGCAACAGCCGCAGTTGAAACAGGACTTGAATTTACTTTCATTCCTAATCCTAACATAACAGCAACAGTTAAAACAACTATTACTGTTTATGGAAATGAGACTGGTGGTTCACAATCGATTCCAGTAACAATAACATATGTACAACCAAGTTAATAAAGAGGAAAAAATAAAATGGCACAAATAACAGGACAAGCAGGAGCAAACTTAACCCAAGAGTTAGCAAATTACTTATCTGCTCAACAAGGTAATCTTACCTCTGAACAACTTGCCACTATCATTAACCAATATTTAGTTGGTGGTGATAAGTTAGCAGGACAAGGTGGTACAATTACTACGGGAATTTATAAACGATTTAACGAATTTGACCAAATTAATGGTAAGGTTGAAGTTGTTACAACTGGTCTTTGGAGTGGTGATACTGGAAGTTTAACATCTTTCTATACCTCATCTGCTCAAGTATCAGCAGCAAGTGGTAAATATTACTATAATGTTTACGATACAGCAGCAACATCATCAGTACAGTTTGCAGTTGCGTATGGGAATAGATTGGGTAAAGGTTCCCCAGCATTATCTGGAGATGATAACTCAACTTTAGAAACTAAAGCAACTTACAATCAGTATCGTTCAATCCTTTTAGACCAAGATGATTCTAAATTTACATTTGTATCTTCATCAGCTGCAGGAACACACGATTCAGATGCCATCTATGTAATCAATGTTGCAAGAGCAAGATATAAAGAAAAAATGGATGCAGGAAACTGGTCACTTACTTTAAGTGGTTCATTGGGTACAACTACATTAATAGATGATAGTGGAAAGAAATTTGATGATACAGTTGGAAAAGCAGGTAGAGTATTTAATGTTGTAAGTGGTTCACTTAACTTAGGTACAGAGAACTCAGCAACAATCAATACAAACTATGGTGTAAATGGAGAAGGATTTGGACTGTTCTACCCTGACCAAGGATTAATAGTACTTAACCCAACAGCAGTTTCAAGTTCACTTGGAAGTGTTCATGGTAGAGATTTAAAAGGAAGTTTAGCAACAAATGCAAGTGCTAAAAACCATTTAAGATTAGTTGAATCAATTCAGTTAGGTGCTGATTTTGAAGCAAGAAGAACAGAAAATGTTTCTACTTCACATTACTTTGTAAGAGCAACTAACAGAGAATTTAACTTCTCTAACAACCCAACATTTGTAACAGGTTCAGATGGAACATTCGCAGAATCAACATTTGAAAAAAATCCAAATACATTTATTACAACTGTTGGATTATATAATGATGCAAACGAAATGATTGCAGTATCTAAAACATCACAACCAATTGCTAAATCATTTGATAAAGAAGTATTAATCAAAGTAAAACTTGATTTCTAAACCGTAGGTACACATTTCAAACATAACAAACCCCATCGTGAATGGGGTTTTTTATTTCTACATATTTATATAGAGGAGTAATATCACTATGTTAAAAACAATACCAAAATCGAGTGTCAATCGTAGGAGTTTTAAGGTTCATAAGAATTGGACAGTAACACACTCTAATTATTCTGTCATATCTGCATCTCTTGGTGAGGGATATTATGATATAGATAACTCTGTTACTCAAAGTGGTTTTGTTACTTCTTCTTTATATTCTTCAATAAAATCAAAATATTTTCAAAATCAAGATAATATATTTAACTTATTCGGAAGCCTTGAAGACCCATCGGATGCTACTACTAAAAGAAATATAAGTGATACTATTTATGTTATTCCAATTCCACAGAATAAGTATGGTGAAAGAATTAAACCAGGTAGTTTACAGTTTACTGATAATGATGGTGTTGTTTATGTAGATGATTCTCAAGGAAATGTAACAGCAAACACACCTATATATGTTGTAGTATCAGTTGATTTACAAGATAGTAGTATTGTTATACAAGATGCTGATGGAGATTTGTTTACAGGAACAATTACAAGTATGGACTTTCAAACAGGAGTAGCTGTACTAACATTTGGAAGTGATACCAATACTGTTACAGTTGTTAGGCTTGATTTTCAAAATAATACTCTTGAGACGGCATCTCCATTAGAGTTTGAAGGATTGAATATTGACCAAACACAATATGGTAATATATTTTACTCCGATGGATTGTTAGTATTTACTGGATTATCAGAACTTAGTGAATATAGTTGTACATTTAAAAGTACAAAAACAATACACGAAACCGAGGTTTTAATTTCAAGTAAAGCTGGTGAATTTAATTATTCACAAAACCCATCAGCAGTTGATGTAACTTTAAGTGGTTCATATGATTTCACAACAACTGCTGTTACAAATGTAAGTTCTGCACAAACTAAAAAAATAAAAGAAGTAAGAGATATATCACAAAAATCATCTTATACAGGTTCATATGGTTCTACAACTGGTACTTGGAATGATTATTTTACTAATGCATCAACAGACCCAACAGGCTCATATTTAACAACTTATATATCAACTATTGGGTTGTATGATAATGATGGGGATATGGTTGCAGTTGCTAAATTACCAACACCAATAAAGAACCTACCAGATTACGATGTGAACTTTATTGTTCGTTTCGATACATAAACTATATTTATATAATACAAAGGAGATACTAATTATGGCATCAATACAAGACTTATACAACAAATCAGAATTTTCTAAATTAGCAGATAAGGGTAAAGATAAAACTCCTATATCAGCTGATTCTACAAACAAACTTCACAAAGATGATAAAGCTCTTGCAAATGCAAGAGGAGGAAAATTAAATCAGAAAAAATATTCTGATTCTGTTTCACGCTAAAACTTTCATTTTGAGTTTACTCATTAACCAAGCTCAGAAATGGGCATTTATTCACATACCTAAAACAGGTGGTACATCAATTACAAATGTATTATCAAAAATACCTGGTACTAAAATTTTACAATCACATGATTCTATTAGAGCATTTGAGGATGTAGATGATTTTTTTATTTTTACATTTGTAAGAAATCCATATACACGATTAGCTTCTGTATATGAACATGGTATAAGAAAAGGTATCTATAAATCAACATTCTCAGATTTATTAACAAAAGAAAGTAAAAGTGATATATGGTTAATGCCTCAGTATTTTTTTACAAAAGCTGGAAGTAATAAACAAAAAAAGATTTCTTTTATAGGAAAGTATGAAAACTTAAAAGAAGATATAAAACATATTTTTAACACAATAGGTGTTAATAATTATAAGTTACCTCATTTGAACCGAAATCCAATATATGATAGACATCCAAATCTAAAACAAGAGGGTTATTATAAAACCTTTTATAGCGAAGATTGGATGATAGATTGGGTAAAAGAAAGGTATGAAAATGACTTTAAAATTTTTAACTATGGGATGGAGTTACCAAGGTAGACCAATAACAGAAATATCAGATATGCCTGAGGGGACTATCGGATTTATATACAAAATAATAAACCACCAAACAGGTGAATACTATATAGGGAAAAAATCCTTATATGCAAAAAGAACATTACCACCACTAAAGGGGTACAAAAGAAAAAGAAAAGTAATCAAAGAATCTAAATGGGTAGATTATCGTTCTTCAAATACTGCAGTTCAACTGTGGTTCCATGAACACGAAGCTGGAAAAGAAACTGGTAATCAAGATAAAATAAATGATAGTTTGGAGTTAAAAATCCTTAGATTTTGTAAAACACCAAAATCATTAACCTATTATGAAGTAGAAGAATTGTTTCAAAATAAGGTTTTAGAGGATGAATTATCGTTAAATGATAATATATTAGGCAAATTTTTTAGAAAAGATTTGGATATTTAAATTATTTTTCGTATATTTGTATAGTTTTAAAGGTAAAGTATGCTTTCACATCACGAGAAACAAGAAGTTATAAACATATTAAATGGTGTATTGGGAGTGGGTACATCTATGAAAAATGATGAACAAGCTCACTACTGTCCATTTTGCCATCACCATAAGAAAAAGTTACAAATTAACTTAAAAACTCAATATTGGCATTGTTGGGTTTGTGATGCAAAAGGAAGAAAGATACAAAGATTACTTAAAAGACTTCATGTAGATTCTCATAAATTAAAGAAATTATATGAAATCTATGGTGATGATTATATTGTTTATAGTAAGGATACCGAAGAAGAAAAGGTAGAGTTAAGGTTACCTAATGAGTTTCAGTCACTTTTAAAAGTACCAAAAGGAAAGATAAATCCTGTGTACAGAAAGGCATTGAAATATGCAGAAGAAAGGGGTATCACTAGAGAAGATATTAGAAGATATAATATCGGTTATTGTGATTCTGGTCATTATGCCAATAGGATTATTATTCCTTCTTATGATAGAGATAACAGACTCAATTACTTCATCGCGAGGTCTGTATTTACTGAGGAAAAATTTAAATACAAAAATCCACCAGTTTCGAAAAATGTTATCATGTTCGAAAACCAAATAAATTGGAAAGAACCAATAACATTAGTAGAAGGTGTATTTGATGCAATGGCGGTAAAAAGGAATGCTATACCAATATTGGGTAAGTTCGTTCCTAAAAAATTAAATGATGCTATATTTAAAAATGGAGTAAAGAGTGTTAACATCTTATTAGATGAAGATGCACAACAAGAAGCGTTACGATATACTATGCAATATACCAATCAAGGTATTCAAACAAAAAACATTGTACCATCAGATAAAGATGCATCTGATATGGGATTTTCACAAATAAATTCAAAATTAAAAGAAACAGAAGAAACTGGTTTCGGTGATATTATATCACAAAAATTAAAAGGTTTATGATAATAAATAAAGTTTATCATTTGGCAGATTTACATATTAGGAATCTCCAAAGACATAAAGAATACAAACAAGTATTCAAAAAATTCTTAAAACAAGTTAAACAAGATAATATAGAAGATTCTCTAATCTATATTGCTGGTGATATTGCTCATGCTAAAACTGAGATGTCACCCGAACTCGTACACGAAATAAGTTGGTTTCTCACCGAGTGTGCGAAGTTAAGAGAAACTGTGTTAATCACAGGTAATCATGATTGTAATTTAAATAATTCCCACAGACTAGATGTACTCACACCAATTATCGAAAATCTTGGAAATAATCGAATTCATTATCTTCGTGATACTGGTGTCTATAATATTCATAATCTTACTTTCGTTGTCTATTCTATATTGGATAACAAGGAAAATTGGCCTAAAGGAGATACCGTTGATGGAGAAAATAAAATCGTTTTATTTCATGGACCAGTAAACAAAGCTCAAACAGATATCGGCTATACCGTTTCTTCAAACTCATTCCAAGTGGATATGTTTGATGGATTCGATATGGCCATGTTGGGTGATATCCATAAAAGACAAACATTCGGACCTGGTTATGAACACATTGCTTATGCTGGTTCCATGATTCAACAAAATCATGGTGAGTTACTTGAAAATCATGGTTACTTACTTTGGGATATTCCAACAAGAACTTTTACAGAACACCATATCCATAATGATTATGGATTCTTAACAGTTGATGTTGTAGATGGTAAGATACCTCAATGGGTGTATGATGAAGTTGGTACTAAACTTCCAAAGTATCCAAGATTAAGATTGAGATTCACAAGAACAGAGGCAAGTGATATGAAGAGAAGAATAACTGAACTAAAGAAGTTATTCAAAGTTGCCGAAGTTACTGTAACAAGAACTGATACAATCGGTCAATTAAAAACAAATCAGAAAGTAAATAAAAACATTGTCGGTAATGTTAAAGATGAAACATTCCAAAACTCCTTAATACGAGATTACTTAGAAAGACAGTATCTATTAGAAGATGAGGAGTTAGATAAGATAGCAGAAATAAACTCAGAACTAAACTCACATATAGATGATTCAGATTCAATGGGTAACATTCTATGGACACCAAAGACATTTGAGTTTTCTAATATGTTTTCCTATGGTGAGGGTAATCTAATTAGATTTGATAAAGCACAAGGTATCATGGGTATCTTTGCTCCCAACGCTAGTGGTAAATCTTCTATGTGGGATGCACTCTCTTTCTGTATCTATGATAAGACTTCTCGTACAAACATCTCTAAGAATGTTTTAAACAATCGTAAACCTACTTTCTATTGTAAGTTTAACTTTGAGATAGATGGAATCGATTACTTCATTGAGAGACGGGCTAAGTATGTTAGAAAGGGTACATCAGTAAAAGTAGATGTAGATTTTTGGAGAGATGATAATGGAGTTATAGAATCACTTAATGGTGAACAAAGAAAAGATACTAATAAAGAGATAGAAAAGTACTTAGGTAAGTTTGAGGATTTCGTTCTAACTGCTCTTTCTCTACAAGGAAACAATGCACTCTTTATAGATAAATCACAATCGGAAAGAAAAGAAATACTTTCTCAATTTATTGGTGTAAACATCTTTGATAAACTATATCAAAAGGCAGCAGATGAGAATAGAGATAATGCAACACTTATCAGAAAATTTAAGAGTGATGATTTTACGACAAAATTGGCAGAAATCGACACTGATTTAAAAACAAATAAAAACGAATATAAGTTATTAGAAATTTCTCAAAAATCTTTAAAGGATGAAGAAGATGTTCTAAACAAAAAAATTATATCCCTAAATGAGAAAATCGTAAAGTTAAATGCCGATAGTGGAGTTTCAATCGAAGAATTAGAAAAGAGACTAGGAATCCTCGAAGATAAAAAAGAAGATATTCAAACTCAAAAAGAATCTATACAAGATAGAGTTACTCATAGGGAAGAATTACAAATTCAATTAGAAGAAATATTAGATAAGTTTGATGAAGAAAATTTAGAAGAAGGAATTACTAAATTAAAAAGATTAAAAAAAGATTTAACAAATGTAGATACTGAAATAGAAAAAGTTAATATTAAATTAGAATCTTTGTATGATAGAAAAGAGCATTTAGATAAACACAAATATAATGAAGAATGTGATATTTGTATGGAAAACTCTAAATCTATTTTAGAAACAAAATCAGATGTAGATTCTAAAATAGAAGAAAGTAAAAGCTCACTACAAGATTTTCAGAAACAAAAGTTAAATTTAAATATTGAAAAAGATTCTCTTAAAGATTATGAAAAAGAATGGGATAATTTTCAAGAAGCAAAAGAAAAAGAAGATAAAATAGATAGAGAAGTATCCCAACTTATTAACAAGTTATCAACAATTGAAACTGAAGAATTACGAAATTCACAACAATTTAATCAACAAGAGAAACTTATTGAAGAATATTATAAAAATGAAAAGCAGATTAATAAGAATAAGGAAATACGAAATGAGATTACTGGAGTAAGAGAAAAACTTACAATTGTTAAGGATGAACTTAAAGGAGTAAATACAGATGTTCTTAAATTAAATGGTAAAGTATCAGCATTACAGAACCAAAAGGAAACTATTGAAGATAGAATCAATGAGGTTAAGGATTTAGAATCTCAGAGTAGATTGTTTGATTTCTATCTGAATGCATTATCCAAAGATGGTGTATCTTATGAATTGATTGAAAAAGCATTACCAATGATTGAAGGTGAGGTAAATAATATCTTAGCACAAATCGTAGAGTTTGGAATGCAATTAGAGATTGATGGTAAGAACATTAATGCATATCTTGTATATGGAGACCAAAGATGGAGTTTGGAAATGTGTAGTGGTATGGAGAGGTTTATTAGTGGTTTAGCAATTAGAGTTGCTCTAATTAATGTATGTAACCTTCCAAGACCTAATTTCCTTGTGATAGATGAAGGGTTCGGTACTTTAGATAGTGAGAACCTACAATCCCTCTTTATGCTGTTTACATACCTTAAAACTCAGTTTGATTTCGTAATGGTAATATCACACATTGACTCAATGAGAGATGTTGTAGATGGTCTTATTGAGATTAAGAAAGAAAAAGGATTTTCCCAAGTTAAGTTTTAGCAACCCTTAAAACATTTTGAGGTTTGGGTTGGTTTATCTTTTGTTTAATTAACCTTTCAATTAAACCACTCTTAGTATAACCATACTCACAACAATAGTTGTGTAGTTCTCTGTATAATTCTCTTTTTATTTGTATTGTAGTATATTTTCCCATAATATATAGATTTCTATTGAATATATATTTATAAATATTATTTAAAGATATTTATAGTAGTAATTCGAGTATCTATATGGCTATAATTAAAAAATTTTCACCTTTTCAAAACCTATCATCATTTAGTTCTTTTATAAATGATACAAACCCTAATTCACAATATTTTAGAATTAGTGAGTTTAGTGAGCAATTTACTGGTGGTAAAAATGGATTCTTAATAGAAGGTTCTGAATTTTTAAAAGAAGGAACTGAGGTTAAAATAGAAATTCTTGATGTAAACAACAATCCTGTATATTTTGAACCTGGTGATGGTGTACCTGAATATTATGAAGGTACTTCAAAATTAGTATCTGTTCATGTGTATGAGGATACACCAATTGGAATTGGTAAAATTACTATACTTGGTGAACTAAAAACTTACTTAGGAACTGAGGGAGAACTTTTAGAAATACCAGAAGAGTGGAAGGGTGTTTATAATGTTAAATGGGAACAAGAATTTAAAATAAATAAAAATCTTTCAAATGAAAATATTGTTAGATTTTATAAAAGACCTCTTGTTAATATAACAGAACTTGTTAAACCTGTATTTTCAAAAAGTGTTGTTACAAAAACAGATTTGGGAAAGGTATTTGGTTCCGCACTAATTCCACCCGTTGGTACTGATTTAAGTACATGGACAGCAGGAACATCTTATGAATTAGTAAGAAAAAAACTAAGTGTTAATGATACTGGTAGTTTTGATTCAGATATTGATGGAAATACGATAACAATTTATGCTTCAGGTAGTGGGAATGAAATACTTCATACTGCGAAGGTAATAGAAGTAGTAAACGATACTACTTTAATTGTTGATAAACCTTATACAGATTCAAATGGAATAGTACAAAATTTTCCAATTAGAAATCCTCTACTTCCTTCTACGAATGATTATAATTTCAGTGCATCATATGATGATATAGAAAACGAAACAATTGGTGAAACTTCAATTATTGGTTCATTTGCAAAGATAGATATCTCACAATTAAAAACTTTTGTTGGAGATGTAGCACGAGTTAAGATTTTTAGAAAATCAAGAAATGCAGTTGGTGATTATCAATTTGTTCAAGAAGCAAAATTAGAATCTCAAGAACTTTTAAGAGATGTAACAACTTCAGGTAATACAGAAATTTTATATGGAAACTTTAATAATTCAAATTTAGAAAACTATTGGGTAACTTCATCTGATTGGCATTCTGTAACAGTTGATTCATCTAAATTAAATAGAGCGGCTAAAATCGATTTTGATAATAGTATAGTACGAAGAGACCATCCATCATTTGAATATGGAGAAAATTATACCACCAACTATCAAAAGTTATATACATCAGAATCTATATCAGTTGTAGAGGGGAATGAATATGCACTTAGTTTTAAAACTTTAATTAGTAGTTCAGTTGAAGGTGATTTATCATCTTGGTTTGGAATTCAATACAATGAAGCAAGTGAATCATATTCTACCACTCAATCATTAGAAAGTGCAAGTTTATGGAGTGGTTCATATGGTAGTGGAGACTCATGGCCTCGAATGTATCAAACATCTGGTTCCTTTACTGAAAATAGTGGCAGTAATGGATTTGTAAATGATGGATACTATAAACTTACATGGAGTAGTGGTTCAGAATCTTTTAGTGGTGTGTGGAAGTATATGAATTCTGCTGAACGAAGTACTCTTGGTAGACTGTATTATGATGAAGGTCCTGTTCTTTCACAATATCACACTCCTCAGTTTGTACCTTTTAGAAATACATTCCAATTAACATCTGTTGATGCAAATGGTACAGACCATTATCTTAATTTAAAAAGAACAACACATCAAGAATGGAACGAATCTACATCTCAGTATGATTATCTTTCACAACCCGATGAATACGATGGTCCTACTTCATGGAGTTTGCATGTTGAAAAAGGTACATACTATACTGGTTCTGAAAATAACTATTTACTTACTGCTTCACTAAGTTCATCTGATTTTATTGAAGATTTCTTAGTTCTTAGTGGTTCAGTACAATTACAAACAAAACAAGATATAACTAAAAATATTATTGCCAAAAATACTGGAGATGCTAAACTTAGATTTGATGTTAGGGGTGCCGATTGGTATATATCTAATGTATCTATAAGAAATGCACAAGAAACTTCATTTTCTCCAGATGAATTTACAATTATACAAGATATACCAAGAAAAACTGCAATTGAAACTTTTGATTTCAAATTTGAGTTTTATGATATAAATAACAATTTTATTCCTGTTGAGGTTTTGGCTTCAAAAGAGTTTGATGGTGGTAATGATTTTCCAACAAGTGGTAAACTTTTAACATTTGAATCAGATAGAAATGCATTTAGATTTTCAAGTGGTTCAATTGCAAATCCACCAAATCAAACATTACAATTTAAATCAACAAGACAAAATCTTACAGGTTCATTAACCTTTGTATCACAAGCATTTGATGTTGGTGGTAATTTAATTACATCTCAATCTTATCATGATAGTGGTGCTTTGGTTTATGGTTCAAGTTGGACTGGTTCTTATCCTGGTTTATTAACTTCAATAACACCGGTAGGTGCACTAATTACTATTGCAAACTTTAGTGGTAGTTTAGATACACCAACCATTCCATCTGAAAGTATTATTAGAGTAGGTTCAATTATTTATACTGCATCACTTGAAAATGTACAAGAATTTGAAACTGTATTTAGATTAGAAGATGGTGATAATGCACCTCAATTAATTGTAACTTCTAACGCAAATCAATTTATATACGAACCAACAACACTTTCACCAAAACCAAGTGGACAGAGCATTACAGTTCGTGCTCAAAGAAAAAACTTAGCATCATTAATTACACCAATTGAGGTAAATAGTGGTTCTAACTTACCGGAACTAACATATGTTTCAACTGCAGGTGGAATTGATACATATACGATTTCTGCAACTGAATTTTCACAATCATTCGCATCAAATAATTTTGATAATGTAACTTATTCATTTACAGGTTCAGATGTGTTTGGAAATAATCAATCAGATGAGATTACACTTTCTAAAGTAATAAATTTTGATGCAGTTTCACTTGTACTTTCAAATGATTCAACTTCATTCTCTGCAAAATCAACTGGTGAAGTTACTGGTGGATTTGCAGCATCAAGTGGTTCGGTACAAATGTTTATCGGAAATACTCAAATCACACACGATGATTATGATTCAGATAGTTCAAGAAATAGAAATACATTTGATATAAAAACAATTACTGCAACAAATGTTACCGCAACAGATACATCACCAAATACTGCAAATTATTCTATTTCTGCATTTGAAACATCAAAAGATAGTGGTTCGCTGACATTAGATATTGAATATCTTGCTGGTGATAATATAACATCACAATCATTTCAAAAGATTGTATCATATACCAAATCTAAAAAGGCAGTACCAAATGTATTAACAAAAACATCACCATCAACACAAACAATTAATTCTGGTTCAAGTGGTTTTGAAGTACCACAAACTATTGAAGTGGTTGTACAAGAAGGAGGTACAGAATATTCTTATCAAGATGGATTAAGTGGTGGAGATTCTGAAACATATAAATTTCAAATAAATGGAGTTTTATCTGGTTCAAATTCAAACGAAATAATAACACCAGATTATGCAACTTCATACGCAACACCAGCTTCATACATAGGAACAATTGGTTCGGCTTCTATTTCTTATGTTGATTCGGAAGGTACTTTTGTAGAAAATAAAAATGTTAGATTTGATATATCAGTTTCTAAAACTGGTGTTGATGGAGACCCTGCAAAAGCAGTAAAACTAAAAACAGATAGGTTTATTATCAAATATGATGATTATGGAAATGTAACAGGTTCAAACACAATTGGATTAACAGGTTCTGCACAAGGATATGGAACACCTGAATATCAGTTTTTACAAAATGATACCGAAATACAAGCATTTAGTACAACCAATACAATAGAAATACCAACCGATAGTGGTTCTTTACCTGCAGTTGATGGAACTGCTTTTTTTGAAGTAAGAGCAAGAGAACAAGGTCAATCTTATACAAATGTAGATGATGAATTAGAAGTATATGGTGTAGGTAAAGGAAGAATATATACTGTATTTTTTACAAATGAAACACACAATTTCCCTGCAGATGAATTTGGAAACTTAAAAGATGGTGCATTAGAAAATGGAAGTACCGGAGTTAGGTTTTATAAAAATATAGATGGTATATTAACAGAATTTACTTATGACCAAAATTCACCATATGGAAATAATACATTTAGAACAGGTTCTTCTAGTCCTTCTGATTTTGATGGTATTACTGTATCTGGTTCAACCTTACCAGATGGAAGATTAAAATATACACCAACTGCAGTAACTGCACTTCAAGGTGGTTTTGAAATAGGTTTTATAGATAACGCAGATACTTCAAATAATGAGTTAGATAGACAATATACATTTAGTATTGCTGAAGATGGAATTAAGTTTAAAGATTTAGAAATTGATATATCCGATGGTGGTAATTTTATTAAACCAGAATCAGGTTCATACTCACCTGAATATTTACAAATTGATGTTATAAAATCAAACATTACTGGTTCGGTAACATGGACATTTGGACAAAATTTATATGCACAAGCAGTTGGTGGAAGTACTACAACAACTGGTGATAGAGTTTATGCAAGATATACAGATTTTGTAAGTTCTTTTAATAGTGGTACAACCAAATTCCCAATTACTGCTTCATTAACAAATAGTGAAGATTCTGTTGTCTATGCAGATTCGGATTCAATAAAAGTTTTACAAGATGGTAGTTCTGCAATTACAGTTGATGTAAGTAATCCTTTTGAAGATGTTATTTCAACCAATGGTGGTTTTGTGGGTGATTATACTGATACTGGAACAGACATTCAAGTATTTCAAGGAGCAGATTTATTAACATTCACAACTGGTACAGCAGGAAATGGACAATATACAATATCAACTTCAATTAGCCCAGCTTCATCAATTCAACTTGGTGCTATTAGTGGTAATGGTACAACAACATTTACTATTAGTGACCACGATGATATAGACCAAGATGAAGATAAAGTAACAATTACATATACTGCAAGTGGAAAGAGATTTGATGGAACCTCTTTTAGTAGAACCGGTCAACAAAAAATTGTAAAGGTAAAAGATGCTAAACCACCAATATCACCAACATCATTAAGAGTATCTGATTCGTTAGATTCAACTCCTTTTGATGGTTCACCAGGAACAACAGGTACACCAACAATTTCAAATACACATTATGGATTGTGGAATGCAAGTGCAACTGCAATTACAACAAATACGAGTTTTGTTAATATTGGTTATCTTGGGTTAGGTGCAAGTTTAACATCTGATAATAACTTTTCTACTGATATGAAAGTTTATTGTCAAAGAACCCTTGAAATTGGTGATACAATCGTTCTTTACCAAGATGCAGATAATTATGGAAATTATACAGTAGCTGCTAAAACAAATGCAGATGGTAGTGGAGATACTGTTTTACAATTAACTTTTGTAAGTTCAGCGGGTACACTAACAGTACAATCTTTAGATTACATTGGATTTGGAAGAGAGTTAGTAGGACCAGGTGTAGTTTATAGAGGAGAATATGATAGTGGAACAACATATTATTATACTGAAACAAGAAGAGATATAGTTGAATATAGTAGTACTTATTATCTTGCATCAAATCCATCAGATAGTGGAACATCAAATTGGGGAACTCCTGGTTCTTCAACAGATTGGGAAGAATTTGGTGCAGAATTTAGTTCAGTAGCTACTGATATTTTATTTGCTCAAGATGTATATGCTAACCGAACAATAAATATTGGTTCGGATGGTTCTAATCCTGTAATTGCACTAAATTCAGACCATGGTAATTCTAATGCTAATCCATCAATTGCAATTGGTGCTGCAACTTACGAAGGAGCAGGAATATTTTTAGGATACGATAGTGGTACTGCAAAAGCATCACTTGTAAACTCAGGTGGAACAAGACATTTAAAGTGGGATGGTTCTAATTTAGATATTAAAGGTTCAATCACAATAACAGGTGGTTCGGCACAAAGTGCTTTAAACTCAATTAACTCTACAACACAATCATTACAAGATGATGTAAGTTCTTTAGATGGTGCAGTATCTCAATTAGAAAGTGTTACATCATCTTTAGAAAATCCGACTTCTTATACTTTTAATCCTAACAACTTAGATTCTATTGGTACACCAGGTCAAAATGGTTTACATTTGGGTGATGATAAAATGGGTTACTACAATAGTGGTTGGAAAACTTACATGGATAGTAGTGGTAGATTTTATCTTGGCGGTACTGGTGGTGCTTTACAATGGAATGGTAGTAACTTAAACATAGAAGGTTCAATCACAATAACAGGTGGACCAGCAGCAAGTTCTTTAAGTTCATTAAACTCGGCAACAGAATCACTTGATAATAGTGTAAGTTCATTAAACTCAGCAACACAATCATTACAAAATGATATAAATGGTGCACAAGATGGTGTTGATGCTATTAATGCTACAACAGGTGGGTTAGAAAATCCTACATCATATGACTTTGGACCATCTGCAACATTTGCGTTAGATAATGTACCAGATGCACCAACTAATACGGCAGGTTTATATCTTGGACAACAATATTTAGGTTATCATGATGGTACTGATTGGAAAACATTTATATCATCTTCTGGTGATGCATTCTTTGAGGGAATTGTAAGTGGTTCTACAATCCAAGGTGGTACGATTACAATTGGTGGTGGAGACTTTTTTGTAGATAGTGAAGGATTCTTATCTGCATCAAACGCTAGTATTGGTGGTAGAATTATAACATCAGATGCAGAACTTGGAGGATGGATAGTTGATGAAAATGCAATTACTTCTAATGAAGGTAATGTAATATTAAACGCAACTGATGAATATATACAGGTAAATGATTCAAATGGTGTACCAAGAGCAACATTATCAACTGATACCTCTTTACCAACACCAGATGCAAGTGGAACAAGTGTAAGTCAAACCGTTACTATGTCTACTCAAACAAGAGATGTAGGGCCCCCAACCGGTTTAGGTAATACTGATTCAGATAGTGGTACATTAACACACGCTTTAACATCTTTTTCGACTAATGTAGCTGGAAATCATTCTTTAACCTTTACCTATGATGAAAATAACGGAAACCAAGTATCTGCAACAGGTGCTATGAGTTCTGCGACAATGACCATTCGTGTAAAAATTTATAGTTCTAACACTTATGCTTCTAATACATTGATAGCTACTATTGGTACATGGAGTATTAGTGCATATGGAAATGATACTGAAGGTGGATATTCTTCTGTAATTGGAAATACTAAAATTTTATTGTCAAATGGTTTTATTAAAAAAGCTAAAGATATTACTAAAAATGATAAATTAAAAGTATGGGATTATAGAACCAATCAATATGTAGAATCTAAAATCAAATCGATTCACAAGAGGATTGTAAATGAAATATATAAAGTAACATTAAGTAATGGATTGATAGTTGAAGTTTCAGATACTCATGGTTTTTGGTTAGATAATAATGAACAAATATTTGCTACTGAACTTGTAGAAGGTCAAAGTAAAATTTATATTAAAGATAATAATGATATAAGTTTACAATTAGTAGCAAAAGTAGAGTTAATTGAAACTGAAGAAGAAGTATTTACTTTTAGAATTCCAAAATATGAAAACTATGTTTCTAATGGAATAGTATCACATAACCCTATTGGAGATAGTTTTCCAAATAATCAAACCACCATAATGACCCAACCACAAACAAGGACAACAACAGTAAGCCTTGCAAATTCTACTACTTATTATCCAAGAATAGAAGCAAGTTATGACCTTGTTACAACTGGTTTTGGTAGTAATGATGCATTTAGAGAAGCTTCTTTAACATTCAACCACGATGGAACATTCAGCGTTAATTCAGTATCCGCTGGTATGACTACAAATGCAGGGGGTTTTCAAGTAAACTCTAATGATGAAAAAGTATTTAGGTTAGATACTAACGCTAATGATTATGACCCCTTTGCAACACTAATTGGTAATTTAACAATAGATGGTTTAGTACATGGTATATATTTACCTATGGATACAAGTACTGCAATAGATGCATCTTATGATAATAGTGGTTATACGAGAGCAAAATTAGATTTAGGAACTTATTCATATGCAGCAGGTAGAGCACAATGTACAGTAACATTTAATGAAAGTACAAGTGTTGCAACATTACAAAATGGGGCTGGTACTCTTTACGCCTGTGTTAATGTTGATGGAATTTCTTTTACCAACATTAATAGTAATTATAGTCAAAATTTAAGAATTAATTTTATTACAGGTCATAATTCATATAAGTGGACACCACTTGTAATGTCTTATGGTAGAACAAATCATTCATCTGGAAATGATGCGGATGGTCTTGCAGCTGAAGAAAGTGTAAACAACCATGCAGCACGAATAAGTGGTACAGGAGCTACTACTTATTGTGATATTACTATCAGAGATAATGATGGTAATGGTGTAAGAGTACCAGAAGAATTAAACTTTGTAGCTTTAGGATAAAAAATAAAAAAAATATTATGCAAGATATAAGTAACGAAATTTTTATAATATCAGAAGAAAGTGGGAGTCTTTTTACAATTTCTCATGTATCGAATCTAAATAATCTATCAGGTAGTACATTAGATAGACATTTACATCATTGGGCAAAAAGACGGTTACCGCAAGGTAAAAGATATAATTTTTTGAGTGGTTCTGAAATTCCTTCTGGTGGATTTTATGGATTAGAATATGATTTTTCTTCACCTGATGGATATGCAACAGGTTCAGATTTTACACAATCATATAACGATTGGATGGAAGGATATTAATTATGGGATTTAGAATAAATAAAGAAGAGGCATTAAAATTTTATCTACTTAAATTTAGATACGAAAGAGATTTAAAATTTAAAGAATTAGATGTTGATTTTATGAAAGCATTAGAAACAGATAATACATCTGAAAAAAATTCTATAACATCAACTAAAAATACTTTAAGAGATTATCCAAGTACTATTACATTAGATTCGTTTGAAACAATAGAAGAACTTAGAGCATTATGGCCAAGTAGTATCATAGATATACCAACAAATTGGAATTATTGGAAATAAAAAAATAAAATGATAATAAAAGGAGTTCCAGCAAAAAATATTAAAAAAAGGTTATTTACTTATCTTACCGATATGGGAGATACTTTTGATGTAGATGAAATAATTTCTACTATTAACAGAGAGTTACCAAAAGATAAACATTTAACTTACTTTAATCAAGCTAAACCACAAAGTACAAAAGTTATGATTTGTACTGGTGCAGGTAACACAATACAAGGTGGTGCTGATATTTGGGTAAATAATTTTTTAGAAACAGTTTGGCCTAATTTACAAAAAAGAACAAATTGGAAATTACTTATAGATTCAAAACGACCTACAAACTTTAAACCCTCTTCTTTACCAAAAGGATTGGATTATCACTTTCATGGAGATGACCCAAGTAAAACAAAAGAATGGTTAGAAAAATGTAGTGGTATCTATTCACTTCATTCTCATTATTATAAAAGAGAACATATCTGGCATTATGAAGATAAGTTTGAAATGATTTTTATTCATGCGTATCCAAAAGAAATGAAACAAGTTGTAGATGCAATACCTGAATTAAAAAGATTACAATTTAATACTTTAGTTGATGAACCATTTTGTAATGATTATATTGCAACATTTAAAGAACGAGTTTGGATAGGAAATAACTCATCAGCTGTTATCAAAGATTTTCCAAACTACACTTATAAAGTTCCAAACTACTATGAGTTCAAATACAACTTTGAATTACAAAATGATTTAATCGATAATAGTAAGTTAGGATTTGCTTCAAGATGTGAATCGAGAAAATGTATTCATTGGATGCATGGGTATGAAGGTTATGTTTTAACTGGTAAATATGATTTTCAAAATTTAAAAGATAGTACTACTTATACCTTTCCTAATACAAAGTTTTTCCAATGGAATCCAACAATACACCATACATTTATGAAAAAAGATTTTGGAATTTTTCATGGAGCTTACTTTAAAGAACCATTTGGATACTCAATATTTCAAGCAGTAGATTATGGTAAACTTCCAATTATACACACAGATTGGGCAAAAGAATTAGATTACAGATATAGAGCGGGTTCTAAAAACGAATTTGATAAAGCAGTAAAAAGAATTCAATTTGATTCTCATGAAGTTAGATTAGAAGAATTTAATAAAATAAAATCATATATGAAAAAATATGATTATAAAGATAACTGGTCAAAAATAATAAAAGATTTATTACAAAGATAAATTTCATATATTTATATATACAAAAGGTATGACACTCTTTAACCTTGATTTCATAAAAGATTTTTTTACTCACAATCAATCAAACCAAAAAGATTCTAATGGTAATGATTTTGTAGAGTTAAAAAAAGTTCCTTATAGATGGACACATGGAGCAACTGATTTAACACTTGGTGATGGATTATTGGTTTATTCTATTATTCATTATATGAGAGCAAAAAATTGTGTTTGTTTGGGAAGTGGTGGTGGATTCATTCCACGAATCATGACACAATCAAGAGTTGATTTATATGATTCACAAATCTTTGAAGGAAATAGAGATTATAATTGGGGTGATATTGGAGTAACATATCTTGTAGATGCTTCTAATGGTATTGGTGGTAATACTGATTGGGTTGATGAAAAAAGTTTTCTTAGAGAAAACTTTCATCCAAGAGTTATTTTAGATACTACTGAAAATGCATATTATAATTTTTTCGTAAAAGAAGATATTAAGATAGATTATCTTCATATTGATGCAGGTCATTCTTATGAAGATGTAAAAAAAGATTTTGAATTATATACAAAATTACTTTCACCAAATGGTATCGTTTCAATACACGATACAGATGAATCATTTGAAAAAGAATATATTGTTACAGATGATATTAAAACAAATGACCATCAAGAAATTACAAATGGACCTTCTAAGTTGGTAAAAGAGTTAAAAGAAAATAAAGAATGGGAAATTTTCAACTTTTTTAATAATGGTATATTTAAAACTAAACCAGCATCAACAGGTCTAACAATTCTTCAAAGATGCAAAAACTAAATTTAGTTACAGTTGTTGGTCACAACACAACACTTCTACCACATATGATTAATCACTACAAAGATATTGTAGATGAAATTTTTGTTGTAGTTTATAGACAACACAATTTAGATGGTATTTTAGAGCAAGTAGTAAATTTAGGTATAAAACCATATAAAGTAGTTACAGAACCAAAATTTAATTGGGAAAGAGTAACTGAATTATACAACGAAGTAAAACAAACCAAACCAAACGAATGGTGGGTGGTTTCGGATGATGATGAACTCCATGTATATCCAAAAGATATTCGAGAAATGATTCAAGAATGTGAAGAAAATGGATGGGAGTTTATAACAGGAGGTTTCCTCGATAGGATAGGAGAGGATGGTGAGTTTCCTTTGGTAACAAAAGAAACAAATATTTGGAAATCGTTTCCACTTGCAGGATTTTTTAGATATCCTATGAGTGGAGCGATGCCAAATAAATGTTGTGTGATGAAAGGTTCGGTAGATGTAACACCAGGTCAACACTTTGCTATGATTGGTGATACTGATACTTGGAGAGAAAGAGGATGGAATCATCCTAAACGATATCCAATAGAAAAAGGATTTGTACAAGTACATCATTTTAAATGGGATTCAACAGTTTTAGAAAGATTAAAAGAAGTATCAGAAACAAAAGAAGATTATTCGTATTGGAAAGAATATAAAAAGATGTATCGAGCTATCCAACTCAATGATTGGAAGATTGATGTAAAAAAAGATGAGTTTTTATTTGTAAATGTCAAAAAAAATTCGTATATTTGTTATAACCATTGGAATACTCTTAAAGAAGTTATAGTAAAAATCTAAATGAAAGATAAGTTAGCAATAATAGTTCCGTATAGAGATAGACAAGACCACTTAGATGTTTTTGTTCCTCATATGCACGAATTCCTAAAGGATAAAGGAATCGATTACACTATTTTTATCGCAGAACAAACAGATGAAAGACCATTTAACTATGGTAAACTCTGTAATGTAGTTTCTAAAGAAGTGGGAAAAGAATACACTTACTTTGCTTTTCATGATATTGATATGTTACCTATGAATGATGAGTGTGATTATGGATATCCTGATTCACCAACTCATCTTGCTACAAATGTAGAAGCACACGATAATAAATTACCTTACCCACAATACTTCGGTGGAGTTGTTTTAATCAGTAGAGAAGATTTTGAAAATGCAAATGGATATTCAAATGAATATTGGGGTTATGGGTTTGAAGATTTAGATTTACTTTATAGATTACAAAGAAGTGGTGCTTACTTAGAAAAGAAATACGATTTAAATAATGTATATTCTAATTATGATGAGTTAGATGTTCTGCCATATAGAATTGAAAATGTAAATGTTTGTAATGAGAAACGAATTCAACAAATAGAATATAATACATTTTCTGAAACTGACTACATATATGGATTACTAAATCCACTTACTAAAAAAATGATTAAAGATTCATTTAGTATTTCGTTTTGGTTCAATGATGATTTTGAGCGTAAAATGAAGAAAAACTTATTTGTATTTGAAGGATGTGATAGTGGATTGTTTTTGAGTAGAGGAAATGAAATAATAGCACAAATTTGGGATAATAAAAATAATCACGAAGAAATTATATTATCTTACTCAAGGAACAGATGGAATCATTGTGTATATTCATATGATAGTAAAGAAAATATTTTAAAGTTATCCATAAATGATAAAACAAAAGAAATAAAATTAAAAGATAATTTTGAGATATATGATTACTCTAAAAATAATATAAAAATATCAGATGATTCAACATCTATAATGATATCAAATATTTTGGCGTTTGATTCTTATTTAAGTGATGAAGTTATAAACATATTATACAATAGAGGTAATTTATCTTTAGATGATATCCATAATAAATTTGGATTATCACCTGTAATAAACTTAAAATATAATTCTTTATATAAACAATCGATTTTATTAGATAGTGGTTCTTATAAAAATCATTTAAAGTTTTATGGAAGTTTACAATCAGATAAATTAGGATACACACCAAATGAATTGTATCTGCCAATAAGATTAGATTCTGAATACAAATCTTTGGTTCACGAAAATGATACAGATATAATAAAAAGATATTACAAATACGACCCGGATATTACAGAAAATTCTGATATATTTTTTCACGATGTGATTCCAAATAAATTAGATTATAAATCCATAGGATTGAGTACATTAAATTACAGTATATTAGATATACAAAATAAAAAAAATTATGAACTTATTAGAATTGTTACATAACGAAAAAGTTGTTAAAACTCTTGAAAAGATTGATAATGACTTGAAAGATTTAACAGAACCAAGTTCTGATGATAAATCTATATTTTTAAAAGTTATATTAATAGTTGAAACATTGTTTTTACAGAACAAAAACTCAAGAACAGCAAATATCGGTAGATTCTTTTCAAGATACTATGATAAACAAACAGATATTGATGATATCAATGAAGATATTAAAATGAAAACTGTAAAACGAGATGATATAAAATTTCGTTTAGATGATTTACAAGTTGAAAAGGAAAAATTAGAATATAGATTAGAAGAAATAAACGCAGAAATAGATACTAAACAATGGGAGCCTCAAAAAATAGATGATGAGTTGGAGAACTTGAAATGGGAGCCTAAAAGATTAGAAGATTGGATTGATGAGGCATCCTTCCCAATCGATAAAGAAGGTCTTGAAGGTTTGATATTTGAAAAACTCAAAGAAGAATTAATTTATAACAAAAAACTAAATTACAATTATGGCAAAGAACGAGACAACGAAGCATAAATCTCTTGAAGAAAGAGGTGTAAAGGCTCTTGAATCCATAGCTGGTTCAATTGGAGATATAAACGATTGGTTGTATGATTTAGATGCTGATATGTGGCAAGAAAGATTAGAGTGGTACTTGAATGAGTTCTACCAAATCGCTAAATCAAAAACAGTAGGAACAACAAATAGACCAGAAAGAGGTAGTGAAAGAATCCAAGAGAAATCTGAAGAATAAGAAGATAACTCATAAACTTGGTATAATTGTTCCATATAGAGATAGAGAACAACAATTAAAAAGGTTCTTATCTCATATGAAAGAATATATCAAGGATATTGATTACGAAATCTTCATCGTTGAACAGGCAGATGACAAACCTTTTAACAGAGGTAAACTTCTGAATGCAGGATATAAGTATGCCGTTGATAAAGGGTGTGATTATTTTGTATTTCATGATGTTGATATGTTGCCTGAAGATGTAGATTACTCATATTCAGATAAACCTCTACATTTAGCAACTCACTTACAAGAACACGATTACGAAACAACATTTTTTGATTACTTTGGTGGAGTAACTATGTTTACTAAAGAAGATTTCAAAACTATCAATGGATTCTCTAATGAATATTGGGGATGGGGATTTGAAGATGATGATTTATTAATTAGATGTATTGAATCTAACTTACAATTAGATAATGAAATTACAAATGGTAGTGAGATTGATACTTATGAAAATTTTCAATTTAATGGCGATGGTTCTTATATAAAATTAACAGCAGAAAAAACACATTTATTAGAAGATGAGTTTACAATATCAATGTTAGTAAAACCATCAGAGATTAAATTAAATGAAAATAAAGATTACGATGAATTTCCTATCATATCAATACCAGGATATAATATAGGATTGTTCTATAATTCATTTAGAAGATTTTTCTGTCAAGTTTATGATGCTGATAAAAAACCTTACTCAATAACAACAGATATATTAGGAGAACGATGGGTTCATCTTACAATGAAGTATGAAACACCTGGTATGATAAAGGGTTCTAACAATTGGAGAGTAAGTTTATATATTAATGGAGAGTTTTTAGATTCAGTAGAAATGGGATGTGATATAATGGAATTATCATCAAATGAAATATTTGTTGGAACTGCTAATGATAAATTAACTAACAACGATTTCTTTTATGGATTAATTTCTAACTTAGAAATATATGATGTGGCATTGGGAGATGAAGAAATATTGGAAATTTATAAAAATCCAAAAAAACCCAAGATACGAAACTTTGGAGATTTTAAATCATCTCAATTTTTATATACACAAATATTACCAGAGTTATCATCATCAACTCTATCAATAGATTTAGCTCAAAGATATTCGGTAAAGTTAAATAATATATATTTATATAAAGATAACCATTCATACAAAACTTTTTTACCAAAACCTTGTAGAAGAGATTCAAGATTTAAATCATTAAAACATAAAACTAATTCATCTATCGGTAATAAATGGGTTCATAGAGAAACCAGAAAAAATCAATTAAAATATTATAATGAAGTTAGAGAAGAATTAGATAACTTTAGAATTGATGGATTAAATACTCTTAGATTTAAAGAAGTTATTAAAATTGAAAATGATTTGGTTACTAAAATTTCAGTAGAACTATGATGCCAATGTACAAAACAGGAGTAATTGCAGGAAATTTTGATGTTATTCATCCTGGTTACATAAAAATGTTTAAGGAGTGTAAATCATATTGTCAACAATTTGTAATACTTCTTCATGTAGACCCATCAATAGAAAGACCAGAAAAATTAAAACCCATTTTATCAAAAGAAGAAAGAACAGAAGTTCTAACTTCAATAAAATGGATAGATTCCATTGCTTATTATACTTATGAAAAAGAGTTGGTAGAGTTGTTGAAAGGAATAGAACCAGATATCAGATTTTTAGGAGATGATTATAGAGGTAAAACATATACAGGTTTCGAATTAGATATACCAATTCACTATTTAAATAGAGACCATGGTTGGTCAACAACCAAGTTTAAAAAACTAATTGCAGATACACTATGAAATTAGGAGTTTGTGTTCCATATAGAAATAGAGAAGCTCATCTAAAAGAGTTTATACCAAAGATTGGTAAATACCTTGATGGACAAGGTATTGATTATTGTATTTATTTCGGCCATCAAGTAGATGATAAATTATTCAACAGAGGAGCAACAAAAAACATAGCAGCAAAACACGCATTTGAAGATGGTTGTGATTATGTAGTATATCACGATATCGATATGATACCTGAAGAAGGTGGTGGTTGTGATTATTCTTACCCTAAAGATAATCCAAGACATATCGCTACTCAGATATCACAAATGAACTACGAATTAAAATATGAAGAATATTTTGGTGGAGCAGTTTTATTCACCAAAGAACAAGTTGAAAGAACCAATGGTTATTCAAATGATTATTGGGATTGGGGTATGGAAGATGATGACCTATTTTGGAGATGTGTATTAGAAGGTTACACAAAAACTGATATGTTAGATTTTAGTTTTAATCCAACATCCTTTTTAACATTTAATGGTAAAGATTCTTATGTACAAATTCCATGTACACGAAAACTAAGAAATCTAACTTCTCGTTCACATACAATTTCAGTATTGGTACGAGCACATCAACAAGAAGAAAAAGTTCCTATTTGGTTGGTAGGAGATATGGATAGAAGATTTTGTGAATATCCTATTCTTCGTAGACCAGGATATGATTATGGATTTTCTTACAACAACTCAAGAGCTTATACAGCACAACTTTGGAACAACCAAAGAGAACATCTTTATCAATGGATGAAGAACTATGAAGATAGATGGAGTTGGGTAACGATGGTTGTAGATGGTAATGATATTCATTTATATATGAATGGAAAAGAATCCGATGCAAGGTGGGGAACCGGTACTGCATCACCACAACACTTTGAAGGAATGTTGAAAAGATATGGTAATGTAGATTATTACTTAGGAACCACAACATCTGTTGCAGATGATGACCCTTCAAAGTGGTTCAAAGGAGATATAGCAGATGTTAAGATGTGGAATCGTGCATTAACATCAGATGAAGTAGAAGAACTATCAATAAATCCTACAAACGACGGGTTGGTTCTTCATTACGATTTCGAGGGTGGTTCGGTAGAGGATAGGAGTGAATACGATAATGATGGGATTTCTCATAACTGTAAAATTAATACAGAAAAAATAGAAATCCCTCATACAACAGTACCTCATAGAGTACCAGGTAAAATGTTTTGTTTACCACACAAAGATGAGGGGTTAGTAACAAATCAAGATGGTAAACAAGTTTGGGCAAAAGGTGAAACAACGGCAAGAAACGAAAAAAGATTTGTACACCAAATGCAACAAGGTAAATGGGATTATAAATCTGATGGTATGAGTAACTTAAAATATGAGTTAGTGAGTATAGAAGAAATCACACCAAAAGCAAAATATATTAATATAAAATTATGAGTAAAGTAATAGGTAATAACTTTACCGAAATGAAACAGAAGTTAGATTCTGTTGGGTGTGGGTTTTGTTTAGCAAAATGGACTCAAGTAACTATGCACCTACACGATGGTACTACTCACTCTTGTCATCACCCTGCACCACATAAGGTTGGGTTACGAGAATTGAAAAGAAACCCAACTGCACTTCATAATAGTACTCAAAAGAAAAAGGCTAGAAAGGAAATGTTGAATGGTGGTAGACCAAGTGAATGTGGATATTGTTGGAAGGTCGAGGATAATTCGGATTCATTTTCAGATAGAGTTTTTAAATCAGAAGAACAATGGTCTAAACCTCACTTTAAAGAAATTAAAGATTTAGATTGGAGAGAAGATTACTTACCAAAATATGTGGAAGTATCTTTCTCAAATACTTGTAATTTTAAATGTGGATATTGTGGCCCATCATATTCATCACAATGGGTACAAGAAATGAAAAAACATGGTGAGTTTTCTACTGGTGATGGATTTAATTCATTAGAACAACTTAAAAAGGATGATATGTTACCAATCCCACAAAGAGAACATAATCCTTATGTAGAGGCATTTTGGGAATGGTGGCCAGAGCTTTATAAAAGTATGGATACATTTAGAGTAACAGGTGGAGAGCCTTTATTATCTAAAGATACATTTAAAGTGTTAGATAAAATAATAAAAACAGATAAACCAAATAAAGAATTAAAACTTTCTATCAATAGTAATTTATGTGTTGAAGATAAATTGATTGATAAATTTATTGAAAAGGCTAAAGTTATCATAACCGAAGAACGAGTAAAAGAATTTATCTTATACACTTCAGTTGACACTGATGGTAAACAGGCAGAATTTATTAGATATGGTTTAGATTATAATCAACTCTTTAATAATATCGATAGAATTTTAACAGAGATACCACAAATTACAATTGTTGTAATGTCTACTTTTAATATTTTTTCACCATTCAATTATGAAAAGTTAGTAAGAAAAATTTATGATTATAAAGTAAAACATTTCAATACAAATAGATATTGGAACTCACCTCTAATTTTAGATACATCTTATTTAAGATATCCTGATTTTTTAAGTTTTAGATTACTAAAAGGATATTTGGATTTATCATACTTTGAAAAATTAGAAAAATATATGAAATTCTTTTCATCATATAGAAGCTTAAATTCATATCAGTTACAAGAACCAACCGATAGTGGATTTTCACTAAAAGAAATAGAAAAAATTTCAAGGATAAAAGATATATTTATTGAAGATTCAAAATCTGATGTTAATTTTGGTATTGGTAAAAAGAAGTTTAAACACTATATAGCTGATTACAAGAAAAGAAGAAATGCAGATTGTTATGAAACTTATCCTGAACTAAGAAAATTTATAAATGATATAAAATGATAGTAAAATATAAAGAACCATATTGGGTAAAATATGAGTGGGATTTATCAGACCATAAAGATGACCAATATGTAACAAATTTTAATAAAAAAGAATCAGAAAAAATAGCAAATCTTTTTCATCAAGAAAAGTATTCATTAAATGTGAGATTTAAATTGGATAAAAATTTGGAAAATGATAAAATTTTTTGTATCTTTGGTAAACCAGGTAAAAACTTTGGTTTAACTTACAATGAAGAAGCCGATACACTCGCTTTAGAATTTTGGACAGAGGGAACTACTAAAGTTGCTGGTGATGAATTTCATTACTTACCATTCTATGGAGTAAAGTATGAACAATTACAAGAATATACTGATATAACAATAACAAGAGATGGTGATGAGTTTTTCATTTATCATAATTTTAATAAAATAGGTGAAATTGATTTTGATAAAAATTTGATTGATGATTATAGAGGAGAAGGATTATTAATAGGAACAGGTAATCCAGGTACTGAAGTACCAGAGCATAGATACCATGGTTCAGTAGATATTGATACAATGTATTTTGTAGAAGAATGTGTAGATATTGAAGTTGTACAGAAAATTGGAAAAACAAAAGATTCAAATCTAAATAAATTAGAAGAATATGAAAATATTATATTTAAGTATAGTTTCGATACAATTAATAATCAAGGTATAATTTTTGATAATTCTAAAAACAACTTTTTCGTTGAAAGAATACCAAAGGAGTTTATAAAATAAAAGTATATGTCAACAGATAATCTTAGAAAATGGAGAGATAAAAATCTCAATAGTATATCACCAAGTTTTTGTGCAGCAAAATGGTACAATGTATCGTTACACTTAGGGCATGGTTTTAAAAACTCATGTCATTTACCATTACCTCACCCAATTGACCCTGAGAAGTTAAAAGAGAGACCTCAAGAACTTCACAATACAGATTTCTCAAAAAGACAGAGAAAGATGATGTTAGAGGGTAAAAGACCAGCAGAATGTTCTTATTGTTGGAAGATTGAAGATATTGGTAGAGATAATATTGGTGATAGAGTTTATAAATCTAAAATTTATAAAGAAGAGGATATTGCTAAGATTAAAGAATTAGGAGCTGATGTTGATATCATTCCAAAAACCATTGAAGCCTCGTTTGATAGAACTTGTAATTTTGCTTGTTCTTATTGTAATGCTGGATACTCCACTACTTGGGGTAAAGATATAGATAAGTTCGGACCTTATCAAAAATTTAAATCAGTTTCAGCTGGTGCATATCAAAACAATGGTTCTTGGGCAGATGCAAATGGTAAATATAACGAACAAAATCCTTATGTAGAGGCTTTCCTTAAATGGTGGCCTGATTTGATTGAAGGTGGATTAGAAGAAATAAGAATTACAGGTGGTGAACCTTGTGCATCTCCAAACTTTTGGAGTTTCTTAGATAAAATGAAAGGATATCCATCTGATAAACTTAGATTGGCAGTAAATTCAAACTTAGGTGGTAACTTTAAAAGAATTCAAAGATTAATTGATGCTTCTTATGAATTACCAATTAAAGAATTTGATTTATATACATCTAATGAAGCTTATGGGCCTCATGCCGATTACATTAGAGATGGTTTAATTTATGATGAGTGGAGAAGTCATATGGTTGCTTTCATCGAAGGAGTAAATAAAGATATATTCCGTTCTTTAACAGTAATGATGACAATCAACTCACTATGTTTATTTTCAATCGATGAGTTTTTAGATGATATGATTGTTTTAAAAAGAAAATATGGACCGAATAGACCTAATGTAGATTTCAATATTTTAAGATGGCCAGCATTTATGTCTCCATTAGCATTACCAAATGATGTTAAAGAATTCTTACACAAAAAATTAAAAACTTGGTTTGAAACAAGAAAACAAGATGAAGATTTTTACCAATTGTTTAGTGAGGGAGAAATCGCACAGATAGAAAGATTGGTAGATTACATTGAAGTTGTACAAACAGGTCATGTTACTACTGAAGGAGAAAATGATACTCACTTTCACGATTTTAAATCATTTTACGAACAATACGATAAACGAAGGGGTAAGGATTTTTGCAAAACCTTTCCAGAACTTGCAGTGTGGTACAATCAGATAGAGGTTGACCAAACAATACCTGATGTTGAAATGAAATCAGGTGAAATTACACACTTCGAAGATGGTGAATATAACCCAAATTAAAAAATAAATGTATTTAGATAGTTTTACTACAAAAAAAACCTTAAGATGGTATGAGCCATTTGGGGGTTGGAATAAATTAAATATTAAACACGACCATTTTACAGTTAATATAGCAAATCCTGATACTGGATTTTGTAATAGAATCATGCATTGGGAAATCGCTGAATATTTGAACACAAAAAATAACAATGTTTTTAAAATATGGTTAGAAGCCAATGAGTGGCCAGAATTAAAGTTAATTCATTTACCAAATACATTTACAGACCACCGTTTGGGAAATTTAGAAGATGCAGTTTATAATACAAAATATGAAAAACTTAGATTTAAAACTGTAATAGACCCTGATAGTCAATCTGTTTATTTTGCTGATAGGTTAGATATGGGTGCTTTGAAAGAAGTTGTTAAATCAGATAATCAAGCATTAGTAGAAAACCACTACTACTCAGATTTTGGATATACAACCCTTAATTCTATGTTACATGATAACGAAGGATTGTTTTGTGAATATAATGATAATATATTTCAAAGACCTTTGACTAAAATTGAATTAAGACATACATACATAAAAGATTTAATTTCAGAAGGTACTCATGATACTATTGGTATTCACATGAGAAGGTTTAATGGTGTTACTGCAACTAATGATGATTTAAAAACTTTCAGAGATAAAAAAATGGAAAAAGTATATAAAGAAATTTCTAAAAACAAACTTGTTAAAGAAAATTATACTTTTTGGAGTGATGATAAATACTTTGAAATAATAGAAAAAATTTTAAAAATAAATCCAAATCAAAAATTTTACATATCACATGATTTACCTGATGTATTTTTAGAAGCATACATTCAACGATTTGGTGATAGAATTATAGATAGAAGATTTTTTACATTACCTGTAAATGCTTATTTACAATCTTGTGGTTTTAACTTAGAAGAATTTAGAAGAAATGGAAATGCTATTAATAATATTATTGATTTATTCGCACTTTCATATTGTCCTATGTTAATACCAAATAGAGATTCTACTTGGAGTGAGTTTGCTCAATACTACAACAATTCTTCAGGTGGTAAACCTGTAATGCCAATTGATTGGTCAGTTGAACATATTGTTGATAATTACAAAAACAATACAGTTATAAAGATACCAGAAAAACATAATTTAGTATAATGCACAGTAAATGGCCACTCGGAAAAATACCAAAAGAATTTCAAAGACCAGAACCAGACCAAATTAGAGAACTTGGTTATAATTGGAATAAACCACACGAAATTGTGGAAATGTTTGAAAAAGAAATAGCAGAATATGCTGGTTCAAAATATGCGGTAGCAGTTGATTGTGATACCAATGCAATATTCTTATGTTTAAAATATCTTAAACAATACAAAGAAATAATTTCAATTCCAACTCACACTTATATATCAGTTCCAAATGTTGTAGTAACTGCTGGATATAAAAGATTAAGTTTAGATGAAGAACATTGGGAAGGATTATATCAAATTAAACCTTTAAATGTTTGGGATTCTGCAGGTAGATTTACAAAAGGAATGTATATTGGTGGTAATAATTTTCAAACTCTTTCTTTTCAAATTAAAAAAAGATTACCAATTGGTAGAGGTGGTATGATTTTAACTGATGATAAGGAAGCATACGATTGGTTAGTAAAAGCAAGATACGATGGTAGAGATTTAAACAAACCACAAACAGAAGATAACATTGAAATCTTTGGTTATCATATGTATATGACACCAGAAGATGCGGCAAGAGGTTTAATCCTCTTTAACCAACTAAATACAGAACACGAAGATACTCATACTTGGGAATCTTATAAGGATTTGAGAGAGAACGAACTATTTACTATTGAATGAAAAACTTATACCTCATACAAGTAGCCGATAAATATGGCCCAAACAGTTTCTTACCCATAGCGATAAGTTACCAATGGATGTATGCGAGTACAAGTAAGTTAGTAAAAGAAAATTTTCAAGTACCAGATGTTTTGATTGAAAAGAAATCACCAAAACAATATGTTGAAGATATGGAACACGAACCCCATGTGATGATGTTATCTTCTTATGTTTGGAATTTTGAGTACAATAAAGAATTAGCAAAAAGAACAAAAGAAAAGTACCCAAATTGTTTAACAATTACAGGTGGTCCTCATGTTGATAAAAGAGATAAAGAGTTCTTTGAAAAATATCCTATGTTTGATATTGCGGTAATGGGTGAGGGTGAAAATGCATCAAGAGAACTTTTAAAAAGATATCTCAAAGGAGAAAACTACAATGATATTCCTCATGTATTTCCAAAAGGTGGAGAACTTTGTGCTTTACCAACAAGAGTACAAGATTTAAATATAATTCCATCACCAATTCTTACAGGTTTTTATGATGAGATTATAGAAAGAGTAGAAAAGGAACATGGTCCTCAAATGTGGCAGGTAACTTATGAAACTCTTAGAGGTTGTCCTTACAAATGTACATTTTGTGATATTGGAGATGATTATTGGCAGAAAATCAAAATGTTTGACATGGAGAGAGTCAAAGCAGAGATTGATTGGATGGCTGATAGAAAGATTGAGTATGTTGCAGTTTGTGATTCCAATTGGGGATTGATGCCAAGAGATGTTGATATTACAGAATATGTAATTAAAACAAAACAAGAAAAGGGATTTCCAAAGTTTTGGGATGTTACTTGGGCAAAGGCAAACTCTGATAGAATTTATCAGATAGCAATGATGGATAAAGAAGCAGGTACAAGATTATTTAAAGGTGTTACTTTTGCAATGCAATCTTTAAATCAAGATACATTGGATGCTTCAAAAAGATTAAATCTTAAAACAGAAGAAGCACTTACATACTTACACAAATATCAAGAAGTTGATATACCAACTTATTCAGAATTAATTTGGCCGATGCCAAATGAAACTTATGATACTTTAAAAAATGGTATTCAAAGATTGATTGAGTTAGGTCAAAAAGATTTCTTGATGGTACATCCACTTGTTATTACTTACAATGCAACGATGGGTCAGCCTTGGTATATTAAAAAGTATGGATTGGAGATGGTTGATGTACCTTTAGATACATTTTACTTAAGTGTAGAAGAATTAGAAGATTATATAGTGGAGAGAACTTTAGCGGTGGTTGGGACGAACACTACAACAAGAGATATTGTTGTTAAAGGAAATATGTTTTCCCACTTACTAATAGTATTTTATTATTATGGGTGGGGTCACTATCTTTTAGAATATATCTTTAACAAATATGGAGTAAAGCATATTGATATTATTGAAGAAATGTATTCATATTTTGAAAATAAAGAAAATAGTATAATTGGACAAGAGATTAGAGAAAGTGAAGATTCACTAAGAGGAGTTTTTGAAAGACAAAAATTTTGGGGTAGACAAGTATTGGGAGATGATGATATTTTTTGGGAATACAAAGGAGCAACATCAATTGTATTTTCACAAAATAGAGATAGGTTACAAGAAGAACTAACAGAATTTTGTAAACATAAATTTAAAGAAGATTTATCAGATGTTGTAAGATTTAATTTGGATATGTGTAGAGATTATACTAATATTTATCCAATTCAAAAAACATATAAACAAGATACACTACAAAATACTTTAGGTTTATTAGATTCAGAAACAATAACTTTAGACCACTACGATAAGGAAGAATTAGAACCTTTAGAATTTTATCATAGAGCATATCACTATCAGAGAAAAAATAGATATTGGAGATGTTCATATAAATCATAATATGGCAATTTTAAAAAATAGTAGTAAATTATTGGAAATACCTGTTGGAGATGAATATGATTCAGATATTAACTTTAACAATCCAACATTTAATAAATTAATAAAACATATAAATAAGGATAGTTGGTATTACAATAATAAAAAAATATACTATAAACACAATGAGTACGGCTATCGCTCAGATAACTTATCTGATATTAATGATAATGATTATATTCTAACATTTGGATGTTCTTATAGTTATGGTGTTGGTTTATTTTATGAAGATACATATTCTTATAAATTAGCCAATGAGTTAAATTTAAAAAATATAAATTTAGCAATAGGAGGTTCTGGTATATCGGAACAATTTTATAATACAATTTTATTTAATAATAATTTTACAAATATAAGATTACCAAAATATGTAATTTATCAATATCCACATGATTATAGAGTTAGTTTATCAAAAACTTCACCAGGTGAAGAATTTGTTTTAGGAGTATTAACAATTGGAGTTAATAAAAATGATTATACTTCAAATGAGTACATAAATGAGTATTATATAAAAAACTCAGGAGAAAAGAAATTAAAAGATTTATTATTTCCACTATATTTAAATAATGTATGGGAATCACTTGGAGTACCTGTTTTTCACATTACTTTTAATGATTATATTCAGGAACTCAAATCAGATTATCAAACATTTGATATCATAAATATTAAAGATGATTCTACAAGTTTATATGATAAAGCACGAGATTTATCACACAATGGAATAAAATTCCACGATAAAGTAAAAAAAATAATTTTAAAAAAAATAAAAAATGGTTAATGTAAACAATGAGTGGGGAAAACTCAAAGAGGTTATAGTAGGAACAGTAGATAATGCAAATATGCCAACTCATGGTAAAGATTTACATTGTATAAATTATGCTACTGATGATTCTATACCAAAAAACGAATTAGGATTTTGGGACCAAAAAGTATATGATGAAACACATGAAGATTTAGAAAACCTTTCTAATCTTTTAACTGATGTTGGTGTTAAGGTTTATAGACCAACACCAATTGATACTACTAAAACAATATCAAATGGACATTGGGAAACTTCACAGTATTATACTTTTTGTCCAAGAGATACAGCAACAGTAATTGGTAACAATATAATTGAATCACCAATGTCTCTTAGGTCAAGACAATTTGAAACCGATTGTTTCAAAGATATATTCATTGAAAAAATGGAACAAGGTGCAAATTGGGTATCTGCACCAAAACCAAGATTGTTGGATTCAATATATCAAAGAGAAGATTTATCTAAAATCACTCTAAACAACAACGAACCTGTATTTGATGCTGCAAACATTCTTAGATGTAATAATGATATTTTATATTTAGTATCTAATACAGGTAATTTAAAGGGTGCTAAGTGGTTGCAAAACTTCTTAGGGAATGAGTATAGAGTTCACACTATCGAAGATGTATATTCTTATATTCATATTGATTCTACGATTGCAGTTTTAAGAGAAGGATTGTGTTTGTTGAATCCTGAAAGAGTGAATGAAAAGAATATGCCAGAGTTTCTAAAATCTTGGGATAAAATTTGGTGTCCACCAATGGTTGATATTGGATACCACCAAACAATCAGAGCATCTTTATGGATTGGAGTAAACTTATTATCGGTAGATGAAAATACTGTAATTGTAGATAATAGACAAAAAGAACTTATAACAGAATTAAAAAAATATGGAATCGATACACTTGATTGTCAAATTAGACACTCAAGAACTTTAGGTGGTTCGTTCCATTGTGTAACAACAGATTTAGTAAGAGAATGAAAGTATTAATGATAGGTGGTGCGGGGTTCTTAGGATTACCCCTTACAAAAAACTTTTTAAAAGTAAGAACAGAGGTAACTTGTATTGATACAATGAATTACACACATTACGATTTGATACCAGATAGTAAGTATCTTACATTTATTGATGATGATGTTTTAAATGCAGAAGATTATATTGATAATTGGAATCAATATGATAGAATTGTTTATCTTGCTTCACCTAGATTATTAGAACTTGATAAAAAAGATACCATAACAAAAGAACTAAATAGATTAAAATGGGTTCTTGAAAAATGCAAAAAAGATTGTGACCCTAATTTTAAGTTTTTCTTTACAAGTAGTTGCAGTGTTTATGGTAGACAAGATAAAAAAGAAAAATTTACAGAAGAAGATAGTTTACAAGTAACCACACGATATTCTGAATTAAAAATAAAATCAGAAGAGTTGGTACAAGAAGCAGGTGATAATTATAAGATATTTAGATTATCTACTTTATATGGATATTCTAATCCAATGAGACACGATGTTCTTATTAACAATTTAATTGATGATATTAAAGAAGGCAGGCAGTTAGAAATATTTGATAAAGATGCTAAAAGGCCTCATCTTCATGTTGATAATTGTGCATTGATATTATTTCAAATGATTTGTAATGGATTTGATGGAAAGATTCTTAATATAGGTTTCGATGAATTTAATACTTCTAAAAAAGAAATAGTAGATACAATTGAAAAAATTATAGATAAAAAATTAAATCCAATTTTTGTAGATTCAAAGGATAGTAGAGATTATGCAGTTGATTTTTCTAAAATGAGACAATATGAAGATATGTGGTTTCACGACCAACGAACAGAGTTTTCACTCGGAATTTATAATCTATGGGTTGGTAAAACAAATATTTCAGTAGAAGAGCATGATTCTATAATTGGTTACCACAGACCTCATATGTGTTCAAAAACATGGTATTTAAAAGAAGAAGGAACGATATCATTTCCTAAATCATGGGGAGAATGGAATGTTTATAATGAACATACTAAAAAGTTATTCGCAAAAGAACAATTTGAAGGAATGGTTACTCCTATAAACGAAGAAAGATATATTAATATATTACCACCAGATAAAACAAAGAAAAATAAACACATATATCTTGTATCAATATATGACCCAAATTTCTTTGAAAAAAATATTAAAATAGGATATTCTTGTGTATCTAAAAGATATCTAAAAGATGTTCGAGAGGATAGAGCAAAAATAGTTTTTTACTTAACATTAGAAGGATATAGTGGTATTGAGGGTAATAGAGATTTAGAAATTATTTCACAATGGAATGATGAATGGAATATACCAGAAAGTAATGTTTATTATATTTGTGGTAATTTAAGAATAAAAGAAGTATTATATAAAAAAGGTTTAAAGTTTAAAGGAATACCATTTTCAGCATTTGATATTTGGTTAAATCCATTACATATGCCAAGTGAAATTACACCATTTCATCCATCAAAAAAGGGAATGTTCTTTTTATCTTATAATAGAAATATGGACAGGGCTCATCGTATTGGATTTTGTAGTAGATTGTTAGAAAAAGATTTATTACATTTAGGAACAATAAGTGTTGGTGATTTTGAAGAAAAAAATATAGATACAGAATTATATCCATATTCTAAAAAATTAAAAGAAATGGTTCCTATTGAAATTGATACAACACTTCAGTATAATTTAGCAAATGATTTAAATCACGACAATTTTCATAATACATTTGTATCGGTTGTAACCGAAACACTAGCACATGAAAATACTTTATTTATATCTGAAAAAACTTGGAAACCAATTTTTATGGGCCATCCTTTTATTATACTTGGAAATCCTGGTACATTGAAATATTTAAAAAAGCTTGGATTTAAAACATTTGATAAATGGTGGGATGAATCTTATGATGATATTAAAGATGTTCATGCAAGAACTAATAAAATTGTAATGATAATAGAATCATTATCGGAAAAAGACCATCACGAACTAGCTAAAGTTAGAGAAGAAATGGTGGAGGTATTAGAATACAATCGAACTATGTTTAAAAAAATGATAAGGTCAAAATATCACTTTATACATACAGAACATAATCCACAAAAACCAATAATAAAGATATTATCGGAGATACAAAATGGGTTAATTTAAAAAATTATATATTTATATACAAATACAATAGATTATGAAAATAGGTTTTATAGGAGTTGGTAAACTCGGAAAAGATGCGGCAGAAATCATGGCCGAAAAACATGATGTAATTGGTTATGATGTTGTATCAATACAACCAGCAAACTTTGAGATGGTTCCTACTATTGAAGAAGTATGTAAAGATAGAGAATTAATCTTTATTGCTGTTCCTACACCTCACCATCCTGATTATGATGGTAGAGAACCTACATCACATTTACCAAATAAAGATTTCGATTACTCAATCGTTAACAATGTATTAGATGAAGTAAACAAACACACAAATAAAGAACAATTAGTAGTTCTTATTTCAACAGTTTTACCTGGTACAATCAGAAGAGAGTTTATCGACAGATTATCCAATACAAGATTTATTTACAATCCATATCTAATTGCTATGGGTACTGTAAAGTGGGATATGGTTAATCCTGAAATGGTAATCATCGGTACAGAAGATGGTTCAATGACAGGTGATGCTAAATTACTTTTAGATTTCTATAAAACATTCATCAAACCAGGTACAAGATATGAAGTTGGTACTTGGGATGAGGCAGAAGGAATCAAAATTTTCTACAATACTTTTATTTCAACAAAAGTTGCGTTGGTAAACATGATACAAGATGTTGCTGAAGTAAATGGTAACATGAATGTTGATGTTGTAACAGGTGCACTTGAAAGAAGTACTTACAGAATACTTGGACCGGCTTATATGAAGGCTGGAATGGGAGATGGTGGTGGATGTCATCCAAGAGATAATATTGCATTAAGATATATGGCAGAAAACTTAGGATTGGGTTATGATTTATTTGATGCTATTATGTTGGCAAGAGAAGTTCAAGCAAAAAACATGGCACTTAAACTTGTAAAACTTGCAAAAGAAAATGATTTACCAATTATCATATTAGGAAAGGCTTACAAACCAGATGTGCATTACTTAGATGGTTCTTCATCAATCTTAGTTGGACATTATTGTAAAGAAGAAGGTATTGTACCTGAATATGACCAACCACATCCTTATAAAGCAGTTTACCTTTTAGGTCATATGGGTAAACACCACGATTACAAATTTCCTAAAGATTCAATAGTAGTTGACCCATGGAGAAGTTTTAAATCAGATACAGTTAAAGTAATCCATTATGGAAATACCAGAAAACATTAAAACACTTAATTTTGTTTATGATAGTTGGGTACTTGATATTCCACATCATAACTTAGGGGAGATTCTAGGAAGCGGAGGTTTCAGAGATGAGTATGGATTCTTTGATTTTTTCCAACGATTTTTCCATTCTCAGCTACCAGAGAAATATAATAGAAATACTTTTAAAGTAAATAAAAATAGAATACAAGATGTTTATGAAAATCCTAATAAAACTTTTTATTATGGATTAAAAACTTCATTGGGGTTATATGATATATTTGATGAACGAAATGTTAAATTTAGTAAGTCTTTAGTAAAGTGTTTAAAGGAATGTACTAATATTAAAGTTTTATTTATTAGAGAACATGAACCAGAAACATTAAGAGATTTTAAAGCTCTAATAAATTATTTAAATGAAGATAAAATTCCACACGATAGATTTATTATTGTTTCTAATAATCCAAAAATAGAAGATTATAAAAAACAATTTAACTCAAATATAAACTTTCATAGAACTAATTTATTACAAATTACTTCATCAGCAGTTTGGAATGAACTATCATCCAAATTAGTACTTGAAAAATCAGGCCCTTTCTTTTTATGTTTAAATAAATCAGCTAAGATACATAGAATAGCTACATTATTCGGATTACAGGCTCAAAATATATTAAAAGATGTAAATTGGTCTATGTTGATAGATTATAGAGATGGTAAAGGATATGATGAACAATTATATGAAGATTTTTGTGGTATAATTGGTTCAATTGATAATGGTATTGAGGAGCATATCGATTCTATTATAAATCGAGGAGATAAAAAAAGTGATTATGAGTTAGATATGGAAATGCATGATAGGGATTTTATAAAAGATAACAATCCTGAGATTGGAGGAGCTGGTGGAGAAGCTGGTGGTGTAATGGTTCCTGAAAATGATGAAAACCACACACAATCTTATGTAAATATAGTTACAGAATCTTGTTATGATAGTGAACTAGAAACCATTCATGTTACAGAAAAATCTACAAGACCTTTTTTCTACTATCAACTACCTATTATAGTATCTACACCAGGTCATATTAAGTTTATGGAAAACGAATTTGGTTTGGATTTTTACAGAGATATAATAGACCATTCATATAATGATATAGAAGATGATAAGGAACGATACTATGCTACTCTTAAAGAAATAAAAAGATTACAAGAAAACAAAGATAAAATAATCGAGTTTTATAAAAATAATGTAGATAGATTAGAAGCTAATAAAAAAATAATATCGAATCTTCCAAATAACGATTCTGATATGAACTTTTTTATAAATAAATTATAATGAGACTTATTACCTTCGGTGATAGTTGGACAGCAGGACATGGAGTTGAAACTGAAAAGGAATATAAAGAGAATCCAACACCACCAAAATTCATAGAAAAACTAAGAGAACAAAATTCTTTTCCAAAATGGCTTGGAAATTTGCTAAATATTTCGTATATTAACCTTGGGGTTTGTGGATTTGGAAATGAATACATTTATAAAGCGGTAGAAGAAAATCTTAAGTTTATAGATAAAGAAGATATAATCGTTATTGTATTTTCATATCCTCATAGATACCAAAAGTACAACGAATACACACCTGAGGAGTTATTTAAAAAATTTGAAACACTTCTTTATGGTTATAAAAAGTTTTACTTTAATGGATTTTATCCATTTATAGAAAATGATGATTTTAACTTTCCAAAATATTATATAAATCCAAAAGGAACTTTATCTTATCAACTTCAAGTTGAAGAAATGGTAAATAAGAAATCAGTTTGGGAATATGGCAGTAAAATGGTTTGGAATGATGAAGAAAACTATTATGAAGGAGATTATCATCCAAATTTAGAAGGTTATAGATTAATTGGAGAATACATATATAAAGAGATAAAGAATTTAATATGAAAGTACTAATTACAGGAGTTGCAGGTTTACTCGGAAGTAGATTGGCAGATTGGATTATCGAAAACAAATCAGAAGTAGAAGTTTGGGGATTCGATGATTTAAGTGGTGGTTATCTTGAGAATATAAATCCAAAAGTTAACTTTTTAAATATAAATTTAGTTACTGATGGTGATTATATATCAGATGTATTCGATGACCAGAAGTTTGATTATGTATTTCACTTTGCAGCTTATGCCGCTGAAGGATTATCTCCATTTATAAGAACTTATAATTACGATAACAATCTTAGAGCAACTGCTGGTATCGTAAATGAATGTATTAAGAACAATGTTAAAAGATTAGTGTTCACTTCTACACTTGCGGTGTACGGTCATCAAGATGGAAATTTATTTGATGAATCACAAGTACCAAAACCAATAGACCCTTATGGAGTAGCAAAGTATGGATGTGAAATGGATATCCAAATTGCTGGTGAACAACATGGATTGGATTGGTGTATTATCAGACCACATAATGTGTATGGTATCAAACAAAACATTTGGGATAAGTACAGAAATGTTTTAGGTATTTGGATGTTTCAATATTTGAATGGAGAAAAACTAACAATATTTGGTGATGGATTGCAAACAAGAGCATTTTCTTATATTGATGATTCATTAGAACCACTTTGGAATTCAGCAACAAACGAATTTGCTTCTAAACAAATAATAAACTTAGGTGGTATTAAAGAAGTATCAATAAAAGAAGCTTGTAATACACTTATCAAGATTATGGGGGGTGGAGAAATTTCTTTTGAAGAGGAACGACATGAAGTGAAACACTCCATACCAACTTGGGAAAAATCAGTACACATATTAGGGTTTGAACACAAAACAGATTTAGAAGAAGGATTAACGAAGATGTGGGAGTGGGCAAAACAACAACCAATGAGAGAAAGATTTGTATGGCCATCATATGAACTTGAAAAAGGTATATATTCTTATTGGAAAAACAAAAAATAATGCCAAAACAGACAAAAGAACATATTGATGTTTGGAATCAGGGGTTACAAAACATAAAAAACAAGTTTTCTGATTACACCCCATCTATTTTTAAGGATACCCAATACACTGCAATCATTGTAGAACCTAGAAAACATGAAGATTTAGAAATTATATGTAAAAATGTAATGTATTATCTAAACGAAAGTGGTTCTGATGTAAAATGGGGGTTAAAAATCTATCATGGCAACAAAAATAAAGAGTTTGTACAAGATTTTACTAAAAATTGGAACACTATTCAGTTAGAAAACTTAGAAATTGATGATTTAAGTGGTATTTTGTACAATAATATGTTTAAAACCACTAAATTTTGGGAAACAATACCAACAGAGAATGTTTTAATCTTTCAAACAGATACAATTCTAAGAAGATTTGGTATAGATGAGTTTATTTCTTACAATTATATAGGTGCACCATGGATTAGATATAGAGAAGGAAAGATTGTTGGTAATGGTGGGTTATCTTTTCGTAAGAAATCAAGAATGTTAGAGATTACAAACCAATTTAGTGATGAAGAAATCACTATGGAAGATATATATTTTTGTAAATACCTTAAAGATGAAGATATTGCACCTTATGATGTTGCAAAGAAGTTTTCAGTTGAAGATATTTACTATGAAAATCCATTAGGATTACATCAACCAAAAATAGAACCAAATAAATTAAAAAAAATACTAAATGAGTTACTTTAATAACAAAGAAGTTGTAGTTACAGGAGGTGCAGGTTTCCTTGCAACACACTTCATCACAGAATTAAACAAGTTAGGTGCGAATATTACTACTCACACCTACAATTCACCACTACAAGTTAGTGAAGAGATACAAAAAGATATAACAATACTAGAAAACATCGATTTAAATAACCTTGATGATGCAATCAAACTCACAAGTGGAGCGGATTTAGTAATCCATTGTGCTGGTCATGTTTTACACCCTGGTTCAGTACGAACTGATATACAAGGTTCACTAGGAAACATTACTTTACTTGGAAATGTACTAGAAGCGTGTGTTACAAACGAGGTAGATTCATTTTTTGACCTTAATTCATCAACAGGCTATCCTGACAGACGATATCCTGTGAAGGAAGATGAATTTTGGGAAGAAGAACCCTACATTGCGTACTTCGGTTATGGTTGGATGAGAAGATATAGAGAAAAGTTGATGGAACACACCTCAAACTTCTCTGATTTGAAGATATTCTTGGGTAGAGGTTCGGCAATCTTTGGACCTAATGATAATTTTGATGTAAAAACTTGTCATGTGATACCTGCAATCATTAATCGTATGTTAGGTGGTGAAAATCCATTCACTGCTTGGGGTTCACCTGATGTTGTAAGAGATTTCTTGTATGTTAAGGATGTAATTAAGGGTGCATTAACAATAATCGAACATGGTAACCCAATGGAACCTTATAATGTTGGATATGGAGCACCAATTACGGTTGGAGATATAGTAAACACGATTCAAAAAGTATCTGGTCTTACACCAGAAATAGTTTGGGATAATTCTAAACCAACTACGATACCTTTTAGAATGGTTAGTACCGAAAAGATAAATAATCTTGGATTTCAACCAAGTTATTCATTTGAAGATGGTATTAGAGAAACAATTGAATGGTTTAAACAAAACAAATGAATGTATTAATAACAGGAATAACAGGAATGGTTGGTTCTCATTTGGTAGATTACCTTATTGAGAATACAACTTGGAATATCTATGGATTTATCAGATGGAATGATAGATTGGATAACTTAGAACATCACTTTGATAGAATCAACAAGAAAGATAGGTTGTTTTTAATCAATGGAGATTTAAATGACTTACCATCAGTAGTTCAAGCAGTAGAACAATCAGAAGCAGATTATGTTTTTCACTTAGCGGCTCAATCATATCCAAAAACTTCATTTAGTGCACCACTTGAAACCTTACAAACAAACATTTTGGGTACTGCAAATTTATTAGAGGCATTGAGAGACCATGGTGAAGATGATGTAGTGGTTCATGTATGTGCCTCATCTGAGATATTCGGTAGAGTACCAGCAGATAAACTACCAATCGATGAAGAATGTTCTATTCACCCAGCCTCGCCTTACGCGATATCAAAAGTTGGTACAGATTTACTTGGTAGATATTATGCAGAAGCATTTGGAATGACTGTAATGACAACAAGAATGTTTACTCACACAGGACCAAGGAGAGGAGATGTGTTTTCTGAATCCACATTCGCAAAACAGATTGCAATGATTGAGGCAGGATTACAAGAACCAACAATTTATGTTGGAAACTTACAATCACTCAGAACTTATGCTGATGTTAGAGATGCAGTAAAGGCATATTATATGTTAGTAACTGAAAATCCAATCGGAGGTGAGTATTATAACATCGGTGGTGAATATACTTGTGAGATTGGTGAGATGTTAGATTATCTTATTTCACAATCAACAGTTAAAGATATAAAAATAGAAGTAGATAGAGATAGATTAAGACCGATTGATGCAGATTTACAAGTACCAGATACAACGAAGTTCAGAAAACATACAGGTTGGAAACCAGAATACACTTTTGAACAAACTATGAATGACCTTTTAGATTATTGGAGAAACGAAATCAAAAAAGGTAGAAAATTTCTAAATAGATAATGAATTTAATAAAAAACTTACCTGATGTAGAAATCAATGGTGAGATTTTATATTCAAATGAAATATTTAATCACACACTAGGCCACTTAAATTGGTTTGTAGATACTCAAGGTGAGATTATAGAAAAAAATATTTCAGATATAAACAATACTGATGTTTTTTACTTTGTTCATTTTATATCTTGGTTTAGTATAGAAAATATTGTAGATTTATATTCAACAAAAAATAAATTTTCAGATACAATACAACAGTTATTAAAAAAAGATAATTTTAAACTAATCATTTTAGATGTACATGAAGTTCATGGTTACAATCATTTAGATAGGTTATTTAAAAACTTTGAAAAAAATGTTCTTTTTATAAATAATGATTTAAACTTAAACAAAGAAGCAGAAAAAAGAAATTGGAAAGTTAAAACTGAAAAAACTAATTTTTTAATTTGGAATAGTGTAAGGGGTTGGAAAGAAATGTATAATGAGAAAACTTTTTCAGATAAAACTAATACAAAATTATTCTTATGTAAGAATAAAAATATAAAATTACATAGATTATACTTTTTAAGTTATTTAAAAAAACATAACTTATTAAATAATTTCAATTATTCAAATTTAGATATTCATCAATGGGAAAATTATGAATATTATAAAGATGATAGGTTCGATAAAGATAGTTTTGATTATATAGAAGATAGTATAAAAGATATTATATTGAAAGGTAGAAAGAATACTGATTATGAAACTTCTATAAAAGAAATGCAAGATATAAACATAACCGATAGTGGTTATAATTTTGCTGGTAATATAATAGTAGATGATTATTTAAATACACTTATAAATGTTGTTACTGAATCTGTTTATTTTGATGAGATGATTCATGTATCAGAAAAATCATTTAAACCATTTGCTTTTTTTCAACTTCCAATATTTGTAGCATCTCAAAACCATGTTTCTTATATGAGAGATTATTATAAATTGGATTTATTTGACGATTTTATTAATCATGACTACGATAAAGAAAAAAACCCAGCAAAAAGAATGGAGTATATTGTTAAAGAAATACAAAGATTAAATGATATACCAAATGAAGTTTTTAATTTTATAAAAAACAATAAAAAACGATTTATATCTAACTTTAATGTACTTGATGATATATTATTAGAAAAAAGAGATTTTCATATTTATAAACACACAATAAAGGTTATATGATTAATATTTTATTCTCAGAAAATCAATCAAACGATTATATAGAAAACACATTAAGTTTGTTAGACTATATGATAGGTGATTCTCATAATATTCATTCTGTATCAGATGAATTAAGTAAGGAGTTTAAGTATGTGCATATACTTCGTGTATTGGGATATCCATCACATGATATAAAATCAAAAGATTTAACTATTGACCAAAGTATTTTAAACAAATATAAAGAAGGATATGATATTAAATTTTTATTTATAACCTTACATGAAAGTGATGCACCAGATGCACCTGAAGTGATTATAGATTATACCGAAAAGTTAGGAATAAAAAATAAATCAGTTTATTTTTGTTCTGGTAATGAAATGTTGGATATTAATTCTTATTCAATATCTACTCATACTAATAACATTATACCGAGAGTTATTAGTCACTCCATGTATTTAAATGGACAACACGAATTTTCATTAGAAAGAGATAAGTTATTCCAATCATATAATAGAGCACCTAAACAACATAGAGTTGCTTTAGCAACCTTTTTACATAAAGAAGGATTGTTGAATAAAACTGATTTAAGTTTAAGATGCTCTGATGAAATATTTCGGTTTATATTAGAAGATAAAAACTTTGAATACAACTTTAGTTCTACATTAGATTCTAAAGAATATGAATCTTTTAATGAAAGTTTAAAATTATTATGTAATAAGGATGAGAAAATTATAAGTGAATACGAAAAGTTTGAGTTTGATAAACATGGACCTCAACACGATTTGACTTATAAAAACAATTTATATAAACATTCTTATATAAACATAGTAACAGAGACTCAATATGAGTGGGATGGTATAATCCACATAACAGAAAAATCATTACAACCACTTTGGTTTTATCAGTTACCAATAATTGTAGCTTCACCTCATCATATTAAAAGAATGAGAGAAACTTATGATTTTGATTGGTTTGATGATTTTATAAATCATAGTTACGATTCTCAAGAAAATCATGTTTTGAGATTTCATAAGATTAGAAGAGAAATTCTTAGATTAAGTAAAATGGAATCTGAGGTAAAACAATTTTTTAAAGACAATCAAAAAAGATTTGAATATAATAGAAGTGTAATTGAAAAAATTAGAAATAGTGATAAAGATTTTAATTTTTTCCAAAAAATAGTAAAATGAAAACAGCAGTAGTACTTGGTGGTGGTGGGTTTATCGGAGGACATTTGGCCAAACGATTAAAATCAGAAGGATATTGGGTTAGATGTGTTGATATCAAACCACACGAATATTTTAATCACGAAGATATATGTGATGATTTTATAGTTGGTGATTTAAGAAATTTTAATCTTGTAAAATCATCTTTAATTATCGGTAATCAAGGTGTAGATGAAGTTTACCAACTCGCGGCAGATATGGGTGGAGCAGGATACATATTTACAGGTGAAAATGATGCTGATATAATGCACAACTCATCTATAATTAACTTAAATGTATTAAAGGTATGTTCGGAGTTTGGTATTGATAAAATTCTTTATACCTCATCAGCTTGTGTATATCCAGAACACAATCAATTAGACCCTGATAATCCTAATTGTGAAGAAAGTTCAGCGTATCCAGCAAATCCTGATTCAGAATATGGTTGGGAAAAATTATACTCAGAAAGATTATATCAAACATTTAGAAAAAACTATGGAATCGATACAAAGATAGCAAGATTACATAATATATTCGGCCCAATGGGAACTTATGATGGTGGGAAAGAAAAGGCACCCGCAGCAATTTGTAGAAAAGTTGTAAAGGCGGGCAATGGGGATTTTATAGAAGTTTGGGGAGATGGAAAACAAACTCGTTCATTTTTATATGTAGATGAATGTGTTGAAGGATTAAGAAGATTAATGGAATCAGAAATATCAATTCCAATCAATATTGGTTCGGAAGAAATGATATCAATAAATGATTTTACGAAATTGATTATTTCAATAAGTGATAAAGATATTAAAATAAAAAATATAGATGGGCCTCTTGGAGTAAGAGGAAGAAACTCTGATAATAAGTTAATCAAAAAATTATTAGGGTGGGAACCAACAAAAAAATTAGAAACAGGAATTAAAAAGTTATATCAATGGCTAGAAAATATTTACCAACATTAGGAGAACTAATTGATAGGTTAACAATAGTTCAACTTAAAGAAGTTAAAATTCCACAACACAAAAAGGAATATCAAAAAGAGATTGAAGAAATCGTACATGATATTACAGAAATCTTAACTACCACAAAACAATTAAAAATTGATGGAGATTTTATCAGAGCAATAATTGTATTGGCTCAGATGAATACTCATATTTGGGTAAATGAAGATAATGCAAGAAATGGTGAAGATGTAGGAAATAACTTGTTGTTAACACATGGATTAAATGGAATCAGAAATACAGCAAAAAATAAAATACAAGAAGTTGATGGTGGTAGAAAAGATTATAAGGTAGATTGTATTGCAGCAGAATTTAAGGATTGGGAAATTAGTTGGTAATGAAATGTTTATTTTTTCTTTATGGTGAAAAGAGAACCTTTGAAACTTCAAGAAAGTTTTGGAACATATTAGATATTCCAAACTTAGATATTGTAATTCACACTCCAAACACAACAAGTGATTATTTAGGCTCATTAGAGTTTGAACCTGTTACAGAAAAAGATTTTGATGTATTGGATAATCCAAAAGTTTTTTTGTATAACAGAAATTCTTATAAAGTAACAGATAATCGTACTCCTCATTTTTCTTGGAGATTTTTATCAAAGTATTTAAATGATACTACTAAAGTATATGATTATATTTTTGTAGGAAGATTGGATAGTACCTTTTATGTAAATGAGTGGAGTTCTATTCCATCAACTGTAAATAATGAAATAGTAATTTTAAGACCAGCAAAAGGAAATATATTTATGCCAGACCATTCTTACTTTGGTAACCAATCTGTAATAAAAAAATTTGTAGATAATTTACCAGATAGAGAATTTTGGACAAATGACCCACATAAGGCTATGTGTGATTATATAGGTGATAATTATAATGAGTTATTATGGGGAATCCAAGATGATATATTTGAATCACAACATATAAGACCTAATATGGTTAAGTACTTTGAAAAGTATTTTGATGTGTATGGTAGGTTAAAAGAAATAGATACTGAGTATTTTAATTTTATAAAAAACTTTAAATCTAAGTATGAATATAAATTAGATATCGAGTATAAAAAGAATTATAGAATAGATTGGGTTAAGGATTATAAATTTACAGATAATGAACTTAACGAAATGTTTTTAGAATTTTCAAAAAATATATGAAAATAGCAATACTAACATATGGTGAATATAGAACTGCGGAAACAGCAGTACCTACTTGGAATATATTAGATACAAATCACGATATAGATGTGTATGTTCATACACAAACAAAAAGTGATGATAGGCCTATATCAGAAAATGAAATAACAAAATTATTTAAAAATCCTAAAATTTGGTTGGAAAAAAGAGATGAGTATCGATTTGACCCTGAACCAAGAGATATTCATTTAAATTTTCGTTCATTTAGATTTCTTTATAAAAAAATAATTGAAAGTGGAAATATATATGATTTTATAATAGTAAATCGTTTAGATTCTACGATGTATTTAAACGATGTTAATACCTTTTTAGAAAACTATGATAAAAATACATTATATACTTTAAATGAAAAACTTAGTTTTGAAAATCCATTTATACAAGACCACTATTTTATGGGAAGTGGTAATCTTATATTGGAGTTTTTAAAAAATTTACCCTCCCCTGAATTAATGATGGATTCTCATCATGATTTTGGAAGATATATACTTTCTACTAATTTAAAAAATAAACAATACGATGGTATGGTTTGTTTTCATGCAAGGCCAAATCAAATAAAATTAATTAATAGTATAAATTGGAAAGATAATTTAACAGGAGATGAAATGAATGATTTGTTTGGCAAAGTATCTGTATTATCAGAAGAATATACTCAACTTGTAAAATCAGTAAATATTTTGGTTATTGGTGAATCATGTGATGATATTTTTATATATGGAAAATCAGAAAGATTATCACCAGAGGCACCTGTACCTGTATTGGTCCCCTCTTCAACAGCAACTAATAAAGGAATGGCAGAAAATGTAAAACTAAATTTAAATTCACTTGGTTTACAGCCTAAATTTATAACAAATACTGAAACTATTAAAAAAATAAGATATGTAGATGAATCATATAATTATATTTTATTAAGGGTTGATGAAAATGATAATGTAAAACAAATTAATAAACTACCAAAAGCATCAGATTATGATATCGTGGTTATTGTAGATTACAATAAAGGATTTCTTTCAGAACATAATATACAAACTTTAGCATCAGAATGTAATCTTAGTTTTTTAGATACAAAGAAAAAATTGGGAGAATGGTGTAAGGATATTTCGTTTATTAAAATAAACTATACAGAATATCTAAATAGTAAAGAGTTTATTGATAAAAATGAATGGATAAAAGAAAAACTAATAGTTACAAGAGGACCTTATGGTTGTGATTATAGTGGAGAAAATTATCCAACTAAAGAAGTTGGTGTAAAAGATGTTGCCGGTGCTGGAGATAGTTTTTTGGCCGGTCTTATATTTAAATATATACAAACTAACTCAATTGAAAACTCAATTCAGTTTGCAAATAGATGTTCAACCCAAGTTGTTCAGAAACGAGGAGTGAGTATAATTAATAAAGAATTGTTATAATGAAAAATAGAAGTATATTTTACAAAGAAAGAAGTTGGGATGATTTTCACTTTTACAATGGTTCTGTTTTACCGCAAGTAAAGGTTATACAACCATCTATATATCACGAATATAGAGGAATGATTACTACAACATATCATTCTGATTTTTATGATAAACTATTACCAGCTGGTGAAAGAAACGAGGGGTTGAAGTTTAATCATGATAGGTATTCAAAATCAAAACAAAATGTATTAAGAGGATTACACTATGATGATAAAACATGGAAACTTATTTCCTGTCCTCATGGTAAGTTGTATCTTGTTGTGTTGGATTTGAGACCAAAGCAACCAAACTATGGTAAGTGGGAATCTTTTATAATAGGGCCAGAAACAGGTACTCAAGTTTTAATTCCACCTGGATTTGCAAATGGACATTATGTAATGGAAGATAATTCTATTTTCCAATACAAACTTGCATATCAAGGTGAATACTATGATGATGATAAACAAGGTACTGTATTTTGGAACGATAAAAGATTTAACATAGATTGGCCTACTGATAATCCAATATTATCTAAAAGAGATAAGCCAAATGACAGATAGGGGAAGTTTTTATCACAGTAAAATAAAAAAAGTTTTTAATTACTTCGGATTAATTTGTGATATAGATTCTCATACAGTTGATAATATAAATTTTTTTACACATCCTAATAATAAAATATATTATAATGAAAACTTTACATATGATAATTTGTTTTCAAATATATTAAAATTTATAAATGATAATAAGTGTAAAAATTTATTTCATTATATACCAACAGAATGTCAAACTGATTATTTTGTTTTAGAACTTCAAAACTCTTTAATTGGAGATTTTAGTAGAATACAAAAATTTGATGCTGAATTGGAAAAATTGGACTCTAATTTATATATTGTTATGGGTTCTCATAAACCAGAACTATATAATAGATTCATAGAAGAAAGCAAAGTAAAACGATTTAAAATATTATATTGGCCAACTTATTTAATTCAACATACATTTGAACAACTAAGAACAGAACATTTAGATAATATAGGTTTACAATTTGAAGAAGAATATAAAATAGAAAATTGGAAAAATATAATCATTAATAAAAGTTTCAATAAGTTGTATATACATCTAAATGGTAAACCAAGAATTCATAGAAAGATGGTAATGGATTTGCTTGTAAAACATAATATGTTTGATTTGGGGTATAACTCTTGGAATAGTAATGGAGATTTTGGAGATATAATAAGTAGTGAACAATATGAAAGTAAATATTGGAAAGAAGAAATTATAAATTTGGATGATTATGTATCTCAAAAAAAGAATTTTACAGATGAGTTCTCAGATGTAATACTAAATCCAAATGCACTATTTAATTTAGTTGGAGAAACATCAATGGATGTTCCTTATGTTACTGAAAAAATATATAGGTGTTTCTTTATAAAACAACCATTTATAGCTTATGGTTCTAAGGGAATAAACAAAGAGGTTGTAAAATATGGATTCAAACTTTTTGATAATATTATTGATTATTCTTTCGATGATATAGATGACCCGATTGAAAGATTTGATGGTATGTTAGTTGAATTAAAAAAACTTAAAGATTTAGATTATACTGAACTTTATAATCAAATGGAAGATATATTAAATTATAATAAAAACAAATGTTTTGAACTTATGGAAAATGATGAGTTCATACCAAATGAATTGATAACACTATATGAAAACAGAAATTAAAAATTTAGATTACCACGAAGATAGATGGGTAGATGGAAACTGGTCAAAAGAAGATTTAATCGCCTTTGAAGATGATATTATTTCTCATTGGGAAGGTGGGGATATTAGAGGCCCAATACATTTATCAAATGGAAACGAAGAACAACTAATAGAAGTATTTAAAAAAATATCTCCAACTGATTGGGTATTCTCAACTTGGAGGTCTCACTATCATGCATTACTTCATGGTATAGAACCAAGTAAGTTAAAGCAAAAAATACTTGATGGTAAATCAATTACTATTGTAGATAAAGATTCAAAGTTTTACGCATCAGCAATCGTAACTGGTATTTTACCAATTGCATTAGGAGTTGCTAAATCAATCAAGTACAATGGTGGTGATGATAAGGTTTGGGCTTTTGTTGGTGATATGGCATTTGAAAGTGGAATCTTCTATGAAGTTCACAAGTATGCAAGAAACTATGATTTACCACTTTACTTTGTAGTAGAGGATAATGGTGTATCCACAAACACACCAACATTAGATACATGGAATGGTATTCAGAGAGAACTACCAGAGGATGTAATGTATTATAAGTATAAATCAAAGTACCCACATTATGGTACTGGTAAATGGGTAGTATTTTAAAATATGAGAATTGCAATATATGCTGGATGTTCTTTTACATGGGGACAGGGATTGTGGAGTTATTGTCCAACTAAATGGTATGTACCTACTTCTAATGAATATACAAAAGAAGATGCACCAATACCACCTATAGCTCAGAAGTTTAGAATTGAAAATCGGTTTTCTGGTTTAATAGAAAAAAATAAAGGTATTAAGCAAATAGTAAAAAGAAGAAATGGTGGAACCGATGATGAAAGCTTATTGTTTATTGATATGGTAAAACAAAATATAGTTCATGTTGATGGTGGAGGTAGTTTATTACAAGAAAATGTAGATTGGAATCAAGTAGAATGGTGTATATTTCAAACAACTCAAGCTTATAGAAGTCCTTTTGAATTTACACATAAAGGACAACTTTATTCTATAAGAGCCAATCCTGGTTTTGAAGAACAAACTCTTTTATGTAAAATTGGAGAGTATGACCAAAACTATAATAGACCAGAAGAGGAATTGGATACAATAGAACCTTTTTTAGAATGGTTGATTGATAACAATCTAACACCAAATGATTTTTTTAAAATACATACAAGACACATTGCAAAAAGAATAGAAAATAAGTTTAAAGAACTAGAAGAGCAAAACATTAAATGTTTAATATTTTGTTGGACTGATGAATATTTGAGTTATATAAATGAAAGTCCTTTCTTACAAGAAAGATTTGTTCAAATAAAATATAATAACAATTACTATAATACATTAGAATATCTTATAGAGAAATTTAAATTAGATATAGAAAATGATAAAACAAAAATACATGATTGTGGTGGAGATGCACATCCTTCTTTAGAATTACATAAATTGATAGCAGAATCATTAGAACAAAAAATGAAAACATTAAGATGAAAAATATAATATTTTCTGGATGTTCTTTTACATGGGGACAGGGTTTGTGGCATTATGGAAATTTTGATGATATTGTAAAGCCAATTGAATATGAATTTGATAGAGATGTTATAAAAGATTCACACATACAATATATGGAAAAAAATAGATTTTCATATATAGTTTCAAAATATTTTGGTAAATCTGATATTGTAAAAAGAGTAAATGGTGGAAGTGAAGATGAAAGTTTAAATTTTGTAAAAAGTTGTTTTAAAGAATTTAAAAATGATAATAATATGAAATGGGATTACTTACAAAAAGATTTAAATCCTTTTTTATATGATTATAAAGATGTTACACATATCATTTATCAGACTAGTATATTAAATAGATGTGAATACACTTTTGATATTGATTTAAAAAAATACAAAGATTACAGAAAACATTTAGTGGCTGATGATATTTCTTCAAAAAATAAGTATCACTTTGATGATGAAAGATTTCTAACAACAGAAAAGCAAACTTTAAGAATTGGTGTAGGAAATTACATTGTAGGTGAAGATGAAGATTTTAAATTAAATTTATTTTTAGATTCGTTAATAGATTCAGGAATATCTTTTGATGAGTTTGAAAAATTTCACCACATAAATACAAAAAACTTAATAAAGAAAGAATTAAAATTCTTCGAAGAAAAAGGAATCAAGGTCTATATACTTCCATGGAAAAATGATATACTTAAAGTAACAAAAGAAGATGATTGGTTTCAGAAAAGATATATTCCTATAATTCATCCAAATAAATATTACAAATCTATTCAAGATTTAATGGATGGTGAAGATAATATGTCAATTGATTCTGATTCATATTTTGAAGAAACTATTTATGATATGCATCCATCTTTGGATTGTCATAAAGTTTTAGCTCTTTCAATAATAGATAAATTAAAAAATGAGTAAAGCAATATTAGTAACAGGTTGTAGTGGTTTGGTTGGAACACATATCGTAGACCAACTTATAGAAAAAGGATACTTTGTAGTAGGAGTTGATTTAAAAAAACCAAATAGAGAAGATTCGGTAAACTTTAAATTTCACGATTTAGATTTAAGAGATGTAACAGAAACATCTGTTTTATTTGATTGGTATGATTTTGAAGGTTGTATCAATTCTTTTGGTATAAAAGGAACACCCAAAACTGCAAAAGAAAATCCTGTTGATTTTTTAGAACCATCAATCAAAGGAAACTTCAACATTATAGAAAACTGTTTTAGAAAAGATGTTTGGTTAGTATTCATGTCATCAGTTGGTGTATATGAATCAGCACCAGAGTTTATAGAAGATACAGTTTGGAAAACTCTACCATCACAACACGATTGGTATCCATCGTGGAGTAAAAGAGTACCAGAGTTGTATTTAGAAGCATATGGTGTTCAACACGATTGGAAAAATTGGACAGTTGTAAGACCAGCAAATATCTTTGGTGAGTATGATAACTTTGGTGAGTGGGCAATGGCACTACCTGCTAATATCAAAAAAGTTTACGAATCAGATGGTGAGATTGTAGGATGGGGAGATGGAACTCCAACACGAGATTTCATCTACGCGGGAGATGTTGCATCAGCAACTATCAAATGTTTAGAAGATAAACTACACATCGTATCCAACTTGGGTAGTGGTGAGGAAATATCAATCAAAAGAATGGTTGATACAATTATAAAAGTAAGTGGTAAAGATATCAATGTAACTTGGGATACATCAAAACCAAATGGAGAACCAAGAAGAAGAATGAATACTACTATACAAGAAAAATATGGATTACTTCCTCAAACAGGATTTGAAGAAGGAGTAAAAAGAACTTATAACTATTTTAAAGAAAATAACTAATGGCACAACCAGAATACACACCTTATTTAGATGCTTTAACAGAAGCAATGAAACTTGCAATGGATGACCCAAAAACAATTTTCATAGGACAACAAATCGTATGGTATGGAAACCCAATGAGTAAAACTATTGAGGGATTACCAAAAGAAAGAATGATAGAAACACCAGTAATGGAAGAAACCCAAATGGGAATGACTATGGGATTGGCAATGACCGGTCATCAAGTTGTTACTTTTTACCCAAGATGGGATTTTGTTATTCTTGCAGTAAATCAATTAATTAATCACTTGGATAAATTAGAAGTAATGTCAGATGGTGAATGGAAACCAAATGTAATTGTAAGAGTTGGTAAAGGCTCGGATGAACCATTAGACCCTGGTCATCAACATAAAGCAGATTACACCGATGCATTTAAACAGATGGTTACAAACTGTACTATTGAAAAATTAGATTCACCAGATAAAATTTTACCAGCATATAAGAAGGCTTTATCTGAGGGAGGAATACATATATTAGTAGAATATCCTCAATTATATTATAAAAATTAAATATGAAAAAAATTATTGAAATATTATTGTATCCTTATACTTCTATTAAAAACTATTTTGTAAGAAGAAAACTAAAAAAACAATACAAAAAGAAATTAGAAGAACTTCGTAAAAGAGACCCATTTATTTATAAAAACCATTAAGGTGAACGCATATATTTGTCCAATAAATAAATTAAGAAAAAATGAAGTTTACGATTATAACTATCAAGGTAGTTTAAATGAGCCTTATAGTTGGTTTGAATATTTTTTAGAATCAGCAACAAAAGAAAATAAAAAATATATTTTATTTCAAGAAGAACAAGAACGAGAATTTCATGGAATGGATTCTGATGAGTATGAAGAATTTTGGATAAAATATAATAAAAACTTAATAGAAAAAGATATTATATTTTGTATATGTTTATCAGGATATCCTAAAGAAAAAAAATATTCATTTGTAAACAAGTATTCAAATATAAAAATATTTAACACTCCCCTTTATTTTTTATATTTTTTAAACTATCTAAGTAAAGATATTATATATGAATTATCTAATGATATAAAAAATATAAAATTTAATAAACTATTTATTTCATTAAATTCTAAATCACATCATTTTAGATGTGAAATGATAGATATGTTATCTGAATATAATTTACTAAAGTATTCAGAATATAGCTGGTTGAAGGGATGTGAGATAGCAGATACATTTGATTTCAAATATTTTGATAATAAGTATAAAAAACTGAACTACGATTCATCTGATGGTTGGGATTATTATTGGAAAGATTTACTATATGGAAATCCATTAATAAATTTAGTAACTGAATCTGATGATTTAATGATAGGAATATCAGAAAAAACTTGTAAATCAATTTTAATAGGACAACCTTTTATTGTTTATTCACAAAAAGGATTTCATAAAGTATTACAAGAATTTGGATTCGAACTTTATGATGAAATTTTTGATTATAGTTTTGATTTATTAGATTCTCCCAAAGATAGAATGAAAGGCATA